>Ga0075421_100000012_pt1 | contig 132032 bp, 118 predicted proteins | sample SoiMetdeltSBSDD5_FD_75292 | JGI IMG/M metagenome (GOLD analysis project Ga0075421, IMG submission 75292) | Bulk soil microbial communities from a Populus tree surrounding site in Tennessee, USA - Soil MetaG P. deltoides SBSDD5 | ecosystem: Environmental > Terrestrial > Soil > Tree plantation... | reverse complement strand
ACCAAGGCCCCGCCTTGACGCCGGCGTGCTGGAGGCCCATGCTCGGGGCCGACCGGGCGGGAACCCCGCCCAAGAAGGAGGCTCGGCATGCGACGGACACGCGCGGCACTCCTGGGGGCGGCGCTCTACGGGCTTCTCGCGGTCTCGCTCGCGCAGGCACAAGGCCTTCCCACGGTGCGACCGGAGCAGGTGGGACTCTCCAGCGAGCGCCTCGGCCAGCTCACCGCCATCCTCAAGGCGAACGCCGAGAAGGGTGAGATCCCCGGGGCCACGCTCCTCGTGGCGCGCCAGGGCAAGGTCGCGTGGTTCGAGACGGTGGGCGTGCGGGATCCCGGAACCCGCGTCCCCATGACCCGGGACACGATCTTCCGCATCTACTCGATGACGAAGCCCATCACGTCGGTGGCGGTGATGATGCTCGTGGAAGAGGGCAAGGTCGCGATCGGCGACCCGGTCTCGAAGTACATTCCCGCGCTCGGCGGACTCAAGGTAGGCGTGGAGAAGAAGGACGCCGGCGGCGGGCAGCCCATGCTCGATCTCCAGCCCGCGCGCCGCGACATGACCGTGCAGGATCTGCTGCGCCACACTTCGGGGCTCACTTACGGCGTCTTCGGCACGGGCGTCGTGAAGAAGATGTACGAGGACGCCAAGATCTTCACCGACTATCCCAGCAACGCCGATCTGGTGGACCGCCTCGCCACCTTCCCCCTGGTCCATCAGCCGGGCACCGCCTGGGAGTACAGCCACTCCACTGACGTGCTGGGGCGTCTGGTCGAGGTGGTGTCGGGGCAGACTCTGGGCCAGTTCTTCGCGGCGCGCGTCTTCGCGCCCCTCGGGATGAAGGACACGTCCTTCTATGTGACGGACCGCGCGAAACAGGACCGCATCGCGGAGCCGTTCCCCACCGATCGGAACATCGGAGCCGGCGCCGACCTCAACGACCCTCGCGTGGCGCAGAAGTGGGAGTCGGGCGGGGGTGGGCTAATGAGCACCACCATGGACTACGCGCGCTTCGTCCAGATGCTCGTGAACGGCGGCAGCCTCGACGGCAAGCGGCTGCTGAGCCCGAAGACCGTGGCGTACATGACCGCCGACCATTTGGGTTCCATCGCGCCGCTCTCACCGGGCATCGGCTTCGGCCTGGGCTTCGCGGTGCGCAAGGACGCCGGGGTGATCCCGCTGCCCGGCACCGTGGGCGAGTACTACTGGGGCGGCGCGGCCGGCACCTTCTTCTGGGTGGATCCGAAGGAGGAGCTCTTCGTCGTGTACATGATGCAGTCGCCCAAGCAACGAGTGCCCTACCGAGACCTGCTCAAGAACATGGTCTACGGAGCGGTGGACAAGTCGTCCGCGCGGTAGACCCCGCGCGAGGCGCTACCGCATCAGCTCGAGCGGCGCGGGCCACACCGTGAAATCCTGCTCGGCCTCGATGCCACGCCCGGCCAGGTGTCGCCGGTGCCAGGTGCCGAAGGTCAAGAGCAGGAAGAGCAGCCACGCGTGATTGGCCTCGCCGCTCAAGTGCGCCTCCAGGAGCCGGGTCACCGCCGCGCTGTCGAATAGATCGGGCGGGAGCGCGTCCGGGTCGGCCAGGGTTTTCGCGAGGCGGTCGGCCAGAAGCGGCCGGTGGCGGATCAGCGCGGCCAGGTTCGGCCAGGACCGGTCGGCGGCGGCAGGATCGTGGTGCGCGGGCGCGTGCTTGAGGCCGACGCGGTGGCGCAGCTCGCGGACGCGGTCGAGGGCGTAGATGGCGAGGTAGTGGGTGTCCGGCCGCATGCCCGTGTTCCCGTCCGGAATACGCCAGAGGTCGGGGGCGAGTCGCCCCATCGTCGCCCGATACGCGAGGCCGTCTACGCGCAGCCGGGGCGGGATGGCCACGATGGCGTCGAGGAACGCGTTGTCGATGCCCAGCACCCGGTCCTCGAAGAAGTGCCGGATGCTGAGGACGTTGAGGTAGGCGGGGAAGCGCCCGAACATCATGTGGTAGGAGAGCGCCTCGAACCGCGTGATGGGATCGGGGCAGCGGTCCCAGTGCGCGCGGAGCAGGGCCTCCAGCGTGTCGAGCAGCTCCCCCTTCATGGTCTGGCGGTGCGGCTCCTGGAAGATCTCCGTGAGCGGGGCATTGCGCCAGAGGCAGTGCGCCTGCTCGGCGAGCGCGGTCTCGGCGAGGCCGCGGGGTGAGATGTCGGCGGCGATAGGCAGCAGATCGTGCCGGCGCACCGGCCAGCCGCGCACCCGACGCACGCGCTTGGGGATGGAATTCCCCTTGAGGAAGCGATCGAACGAATACGCGGTCGCCAGGGCGGTGATCTCCGGGGACAGCACCGCACGGAGATAGGCGAACTGAGCGTTGTCGTAGCGGTGGGTGCCGTCGCCGAGCGCAACCGCGAGATCCAGGAGATCGACGTGATGACTCGGCAGCCGGCGCACGAACGCGAAGGGGAAGCCGCGCGCGGCAGCGATGCGGCGGGCCAGGCGCACCTCGCTGTTGTTGTAGTCGCCGAGGGTCATGGCGGGCAGCGGCCGCCGCGCGCAGGCCACGATGGCGCGCGCGTCGAGGCCCCCACTGAGCAGGATGCCGAGGCCGTTGCCATCGCCGACCAGCCGCTGGGTCGCATTCACGAGCGGACCGGTCAGCCGATCACCGTGGGCGCGCGCGGAATCTCCCGCGTCGGGTGTGGGACGCCAGAGCCAGTAGCGCCGCGGGGCGGGGGCGGCCGCGGGCAGCTCGAGGGACGATCCGGGCGGCAGCGCGCGGACGTCGGCGAGGAAGGTGCGCTCGTCCAGGACTTGCTGGAAGGTGAGGAACTCCTTCACCGCCATCGGGTCGAGGCGCGGGCGCACGAACGGGAAGCGGAGCAGGCGCCCGGCCTGGCTGGCAAAGACGAGCACGTCCGGCCCCACGTGATAGAAGAGCGGCCGCGAGTTGAAGCGGTCCGTCGCGATGGCGATATGACGGGCACGCGCGTCGTGCAGCACGACGGAGAAGCTGCCGTCCAGGTCGGCGAGCGCCGCCTCCGCGTCGCGCTCGTGTCGCGCGAGCCAGGCGTCGACCGCGGCGGGGCCCGTGCCATCGGGCAGGCGGGGACGCCCGTCGAAAAGCACGGAGACCCCGCGCGCGTCCGTTCGGGTGGGCGAGAGCGGGGTGTGCTCGTGGTGGACCCGCACCACGATGACGCACTCGCTCTCCCAGACGTCCCGGCGGGAGACGCCTGTGAAGTCCAGGCCTCGCGCGGCGTCGCGGACGCGAGCCCGCTCTTCGTCGGCGAGCGGACGCGTCGCGAACAGACCGATCAGTCCAGCCAATTGCGCGAGGCCGTGAACGCGGGGTAGCGATCCGGGTGCATCACGGCAACTCATGATACCGCGGAATCTGCATTGCCTGAAGGTGCTAGTATCGGCGCCATGCCGCCGGTCCGCGCACCCTTCCGCGCCGATCACGTGGGGAGCCTGCTGCGGCCGCCGGCTCTCAAGGCCCTCCGGCTCGAGCGCGAGGCGGGGCGCGCCAGCCCCGCTGCGCTCGCCGCCGCCGAGGACGAGGCCATTCGCGAGGCGGTGGCTCTGCAGGAAGGCGTCGGCCTTCAGGGCATCACGGACGGCGAGATGCGGCGGAAATCCTGGCACATGGACTTCCTCACCCAGTTCTCCGGCCTCGCCAGCGAGGGCAAGGCGCTGCCCGTCACGTTCCGGGGGAGGTCCGGCGAGATGTTCTTCACCCGCCCCGACCTGGCCATCACCGCGCGCGTCGCGCGCCCCCGTCCGATCTTCGTCGAGGCGTTCAAGTTCCTCGGCGGTGTCGTCAGCCGCACCGCCAAGCTGACCCTGCCGTCCCCATCGATGCTGCTCACGCAGGTGGGGCAGCCGAACATCGACCGCACCGTGTATCCCGATCTGGACGGCTTCGCCGAGGATACCGCCGCCGCGTATCGCGCGGAGATCGCCGATCTCTATGCCGCCGGCTGCCGCTACCTCCAGCTGGACGACGTGAGCCTCGCCTATCTCTGCGACGAGCGCATGCGGGCGGAGGGGCGGGCGCGCGGCGACGACCCAGACGTGCAGCTCGCGCTGTCGGTGAAGATGATTCGCGGCGCGCTGCGGGACAAGCCGGCCGACCTCACCGTGTGCACGCATCTCTGCCGCGGGAATTTCCGGTCGTCCTGGCGCGCGCAGGGCGGCTACGAGCGGGTGGCGGAGACCGTCTTCACCCAGCTCCCGTACGACGGCTTCTTCCTCGAGTTCGACGACGCGCGCTCCGGCGACTTCTCGCCGCTCCGTCACGTCCGCGCCCCCGCACGCGTCGTGCTGGGGCTGGTGACGAGCAAGACGGGCGCCCTCGAGTCCAGGGACGACCTCAGGCGGCGCATCGATGAAGCGGCGAAGTACGTCCCGCTGGATCAGCTCTGCCTGAGCCCGCAGTGCGGCTTCTCCTCGACGGTGGAGGGCAACGACATCGGCGTCGACCAGCAGCGCGCCAAGCTCGCCCTCTGCGTCGAGACCGCCCGAGAAGTTTGGGGGGGCCTCTAGGCCTTCTCGCCTGCCTCCTGCGCCAGCCGGCGCAGGCGCGCCTCGCTCGCGGCATCGGCCGGGAAGAAGCACTCCACGCGCAGCTCGTGAAGCGTGATGTCGTAGGGCACCCCGAGCCCCGCAAGCAGCGAGAAGAAGGACAGGCGCTCGTCCCCCTTGGCCATCTCCACGGCGAGGAAGGGTGCGCTGGAGGCGTCGAGGTCGAGCAGGTGCCAGTGGCGCGGGACGTCCGGGTACGAGAGCAGCTCCTCGAGCAGGCGGCCCGTCTCCGGCTCGCCCACGCCGCGCATGACGTCGCGATGCAGCCACTGGATGAGCGCGGCGGCAGTGGCCTCCCAGTTCACGATGTACGGCCGCATGCCCTGCGGGTGGTAGAAGAGCCGCATCGCGTTGGGCGGGCCCACCGCGGCCGCCTCTTCGGGCGTGAGGAAGAGACGCAGCAGGCGTTGCGCGCCGCCGTTGCTCATGACGATGTTCCAGCCGCCGTCGAGGACGAGGGCCGGGAACGGCTCCTGCTGGCGCAGCATGAACTCCAGCGCGCGGCGCACGTCGGCGAGCTCCGGCGCCTCGAGGCCGCGCTCGCGGTAGACGGGCGCGAAGCCGGCCGCGATCAGCAGCTCGTTGCGGGCGCGGGCGGGCACGTCGAGGGCGCGGGCCAGCAGCAACACCATCTCCCGGCTGGGCTGGGCGCGGCCCGTCTCGAGGAAGGACAGATGCCGCGCCGACACCTCGGCGTCCACGGCGAGGGCAAGCTGGCTGAGCCGCCGGCGCTCGCGCCACCCGCGCAGAAGCCGGCCGACCGAGCTGCCCCTTGGGCTCTTCGTGCGCGCCCGCTGCATGCGCGGAGTCTACACCGCGGCCGGAGCATGAGACATTACCTGCCAGGTAATTGAGATCCTGACCCCGCGGGGCGACGCTGAGCCGTCCCCCGGACCCCACGGAGGAGGAGGCGACGATGAGCGGTGCGATCGACCCTCGGCAGATCGGTGAGCGCTGGAAGGGCACTCTCGGCGAGCTGCTCGGCATCGAGTTCGTGGAGGCCGCGCCGGATCGCGTCGTCGCGCGCCTCACGATACGGGACGACCTGCGGACGGTCGGCGGGGCGCTCCACGGCGGCACGCTGATGGCGTTCGCCGATACCATCGGCGCGGTCGCGACCGTCCTCAACCTGCCGCCCGGGGCGGGGACGACCACGCTCGAGTCCAAGACCAACTTCTTCGCGGCGGGCCGCGCGGGCCTCGTGCAGGCGGAGTCCACGCCGCTCCATCGCGGCAAGCGCACGCAGGTCTGGCAGACGCGGATCACCGACGAGTCCGGCCGCCTGCTGTCGCTGACGACGCAGACCCAGATGGTCCTCACGTGAGACAACCGCTCCGGGTTGCGTTCGTGGGCGGGTTCGCGGCGTGCTTCGTGGAGCCCGTCCGCGCGCGCCTCGGCGTGCCCTGCGAGCTCATCGTCGCCGACGAAGGGGACATCGTGGGGCGGCTGTCGGAGATCGACGTGCTGGTCGGGCTGGCTTTTACCCCCGCCATGGGGGCGGCGGCACGCCGGCTGCGCCTCGTCCAGGTGCCGGGCGCCGGCACCGATCGCATCGATCGCGCCGCGCTGCCGGCGGGAGCCGCGGTCGCCAATGCCTACGGCCACGAGGCCGGCATCGCGGAGTACGTGATCGGGGCCATGCTGGCGTGGAGCCGAGGCTTTGCGCGGCTGGACGCGAGCCTTCGATGCGGGCGCTGGGAAGCGGCCTGGTCGCACGATGCGCCGCCGCCCCCGCCGATGGCGGAGCTCGCCGGCAAGACGCTCGGCATCGTGGGGTACGGCCGCATCGGCGCCGCGGTGGCGCGGCGGGCCCGGGCCTTCGACATGGAGGTTCACGCGATCCGGCGCGACCCGCGGGGTGGGACGCCCGAGGGGCTTCGCCTCCTCGGCGGCCCGGATGCGCTCCCCGAGTTGCTGCGCGTGTCGGACTATCTCGCGCTCACTCTGGCCCTCACGCCGGAGACGCGCGGGCTGATCGGCGCGCGCGAGCTGGCGCTGATGAAGCGGTCGGCCATGCTCGTCAACGTGGCGCGCGGCGAGATCGTGGACGAGGACGCCCTCTACGAGGCGCTCGCCGGGGGCGGCCTCGCCGGCGCCGCTCTCGACGTCTGGTACCGCTATCCCGCCGCGCCCGGGCCCACCCTGCCCGCGCGCCGTCCCTTCCATGAGCTGCCCAATGTGCTCCTGACTCCCCACGTGTCCGGCTGGACGCAGGGCATGCTCGCGGCACGGGCCGACGTAATCGCGGGCAACATCGAGCGCATCGTCAGGGGAGAGGCGCCGGTCAACCTCGTCTCATAACCCCTCACCCGAGGGGGCGTGCTACAGTGTCCGGCGCCATGGGCAAGCTCGACGGGAAGGTGGTCGTCGTCACGGGCGCGAGCCGCGGCATCGGCGCCGATATCGCCCGGCTCTTCGCCGCCGAGGGCGGGCGCGTCGTCTGCGCGGCGCGGACGCTCCGCGAGGGCGATCATCCCCTCGCGGGCTCGCTGGAGCACACAGTGGGGGAGATCCGCGGGGCGGGGAACGAGGCCACCGCGGTGGCCGCCGACATCTCCGAGCCCGCCGAGTGCGAGCGGCTCATGCACGCTGCCCGCGCGGCCTACGGCCCCATCGACGTCCTCGTGAACAACGCCGCCCTGACTTACTTCATCGAGGTCAAGGACTACCCCGTCAACAAGTGGATACGCTCCTGGGCGGTCAACGTGCACGCCCCCTTCGTCCTCGCCAAGCTCGCCCTCGAGGACATGATCCCGCGCCGGCGCGGCAGCATCGTGAATATCTCCTCGGGCTCGGCCATCGGACCCGGGCGCGGCCCCTATCCGGACCCCGAGCGCTACTCGGGTGGCACCTGCTACGGGGCGGAGAAGGCGGCGCTCGAGCGGTTCACCCAGGGGCTGGCCCGCGAGGTGTATCCCCACGGCATCTCGGTGACGGCCCTCTCGCCGTCCCAGGTGGTGCCCACCCCGGGCACCGTGCATCACAAGCTCGTGCGCAGCATGGACGACCCGCGGGGCGAGCCGCCCATCCTGATGGCCCGCGCGGCGCTCCTCCTTGCCACCGAGCCCTGCGAGCGCATCACCGGCCGCGTCACCTACAGCCAGCAGATCCTCAAGGAGCACGGCTGGATCGACGCGGCGCGCGGGCGCGGCGTCGACTCGAAGGGCAGCGGCTACTCCCAGATCTGAGCCTCCGCGTCCTCTCTCCTCCGTGCCTGGAACCGACGCGTGACGGCCGGGGCGGGCCGTTGCATACTGGGAGCGTGGGGAGTGGGCTCGGACGGGTAGCGGTGAATCGGCTCGTGTCCGGCTTGGCTTTCGGGCTGGCGCTGGGCCTCGGCCCGGCCAGCGCCGCCGATGGGTCGCTCGAGCGCGGCCTCTACGCGGTGCGCAGCATGGCCGGCTGCTTCCTGGTGGACTACAGCTTCGTCGAGGTCGAGAGCCTCCAGCCCGGCTACGTCCGTGATCCCCGCGTCTACGACGTCAACCGGGACAAGTCGGTGAAGGAGTGGATCACCGCGGAGGCACTGGCCCCGAGCCGCATCCGCCTCCAGCGCATCCTCTTCGCCGCCGATCTCACGGGTCGGGTGAGGCCGGAGAGCCTGCTCGGGCATCAGTCGGAGGACTGGGAGCACGACTCGTCCCTCCTCTATGACTTCGTGCGGCCTCAGGCCTGGCACGTTCGCGACCTCCGCGGCACGCCGGGGCTATGGACGCGCCGGATCACCAACCTCGACGACGGCCTCCGCTATCAGTGCGCGGCGGCGTGGGCGACGGGAACCGGCTATCCCGAGTGGTCCTGCGCGAACTACGCGCCCATTCCGGGACGCGAGACCCGCGACATGGGGCGGCGGGACTACCACGCCCTCCAGCGTCACACCCGCATCGTGAGCTACGGGTCCAGCTGGCTCGAGCGGCAGGACAACGTGAAGACCATCGAAGCCGGGAACGGGCGAGCCCCGCTCGCCCGCGAGCTGGGCAAGACCTGGTACGTTCGGCTCCCGGACGCGGAGTGCGCGGCCGGGGAAGCCTTCGCGCGCGACCGGCGGGCCTTCTGGGCGCTCCGGCGCGAGGTCTGGGACAGCGTGCTGGTGGGCGATGGGCCCTTCGTCGAGCGCACCCCGCCGGGACAGCCGCCCCGGTTCGTGCGGATGCAGGAGGTCGAGGACGAGTATCTCGGTCGCGACCTCACCGATCCCGCGATCCGGAGCGCCGTCCGCGCGCGAATCCTTCGAATCATCGAGGAATATCGCGCGCGCTAACCCCCGGCGCGATCGCTTTGACGCGCCGCCCGCGGCTGTGGCAGGATCGAGCCGACACTGACGGCCCGCCGGCGCGGGCCTCGTCGACAACCGACCGCGACATCAGGAGCCCCCCGATGCGTACGTACCTGGACATCCGGCTGAGCGACCGCACCGTCACCGCGCGCGAGCTGTCCGGCGAGGCCGTCGTGAAGGCCGGCCGTTACCTGATCGCCCGCGACCTCCTCGCCGCAGGCGCCGCCACCGTGGATCCGCTGTCCCCCGCCAACCCGCTCATCTTCTCGGCGGGGCCCTTCGCGGGCTCGAGCTTCTCCAACGCGAACCGGACCAGCGTGGGCTGCAAGAGCCCCCTCACCGGCGGCATCAAGGAGGCCAACGGCGGCGGGACGTTCGCGTACGGGCTGGGCCAGCAGAAGATCGCGGGCTTCACGCTCAACGGGGCCTCGCCGAGCTGGGTGGTGCTCCACTTCAAGAAGGAAGGCGGCATCGACTTCGACGACGCCGCGCCATACCTGGGCAAGGGGAACTTCGAGGCCCAGGCGATGCTGCACACCCGCTACGGCAAGAAGGTGACCATCGCCCTCTGCGGACCCGTGGGCGAATATCAGGGGCTCGTCGCGGGCATCGCCTTCAGCGACAAGGACGGCCGCCCGGCGCGCCTCTCCGCCCGCGGCGGGGTGGGGGCGGTGATGGGCGCGAAGAAGGTCAAGGCCATCGTGGTGGACCTCGACCGCATCCCGCCGTTCGAGGACTCCAAGAAGGTCAATACCGCCATCAAGGACTACGCGAAGATGCTGCAGGACGACTCCATGGTGAAGAACTTCTACGCGAAGATCGGTACGATGGGCATGGCGGATCTGCAGAACGCCCTCGGCGGGCTTCCCGTCAAGAACTTCAGCGCGGGCCAGCAGGCCAATGTGGCGGCGGGGGAGAAGTTCAAGATGGGCGGCGAGTTCATCGCCCCCCTGAACGCCTCCCGCGGCGGCGACCACACGCATGCCTGCATGCCCGGCTGCGTGATCCAGTGTAGCAACGTGTATCACGACGCTGCCGGCAAGGAAGTAGTCTCGCCGGTCGAGTACGAGACGCTCGGGCTTCTCGGCACGAACTGCGGGCTCTCCGATCCCGACGATCTCGCCCAGATGAACTACATCGCCAACGATCTGGGCGTGGACACCATCGAGCTGGGGGCCATGATCGCCGTGCTCATGGAGGCGGGGCTCGGCGCCTTCGGCGACGTGAAGTTCATGACCGACGCCCTCGCCGAGATCCGGCAGGGCACGCCCAATGGCCGCATCTGGGCCCAGGGCACCGCGCGGGTGGGCGAGCACTACAAGGTGCGGCGCGTGCCCGTCATCAAGAAACAGGCCATCTCCGCCTACGATCCCCGCGTCGTCGAGGCCACGGGCATCACCATGATGGCCACCGCGCAGGGGGCGGACCACACCGCGGGCAATCTCCCGCGGCTCAAGACCCGTGAGATGGAGCTGCCGGCCATCATCGAGCAGAGCCTGCTGCAGCAGGCGCGGGTGGCGGCGAGCGACTCGCTGGGCCTCTGCATCTTCGGCGGCGGCGTGACCACCGCCAACTTGGACTTCATCACCAACGCCATCAACGCGGCGCACGGCACCAGCCTCACCAAGGACTTCTTCGAGGCGCTGGGCCGGGACGCGCTGCGCCTCGAGGCCGAGTTCAACCGCCAGGCCGGCTTCACCGCCAAGGACGACGAGCTGCCCGAGTTCTTCTACTCGGAGCCGCTGCCCCCGACCAACCACGTGGCGCGCTTCCATGGGAACGAGGTGCACGGCATGTACGCGCGTCTCCCCGCGTGAGGGACTAGCGGCGCACGGCGAGGGCGTAGCCGGAGAGCACGAGGACGGGCAGGGCGAGCCCGCTCAGCGTCCACACCGCGCGCCCCGCCCCGCCTCCCACGTCGCCTCGATGAAGGCGCGCCGCGAACCCATCGGCGGGCTCGGGCGCGCGCGCCGCCGCCGCCGGCGCGGCCACGTGGCGTGCCGCAAGGTAGGCGCCGCTCAACGCCAGCACGAGGCTGCCCGCCATCGCGGCAGCTCCCACCACGCGATGCAGGGGCAGGGCGATGCGGCCCGCCTCGCGGCGGGGTCTTGGCCACCAGAGCCACGCGCCGAGCGCGCCTTGCAGGGCCACGGCCAGACCGAGCAGCGCCACCAGTACGTGGCCCGCGCGCCCGAGATGCAGCGAGGCGTGCAGCGAGTGGATGGCGACCAGGACCGAGCGGTCCGGGAGCCGGGTGCGTAGCACCTCGCGGGCGTAGGGATCCACCCAGACCTCCACGCGATCGCCTCGCCAGTCGAGAAGCACGCGGTAGGCCTCGTCGGCCCGCCGCGGCGCGCGGACCCCGCGCGGCTCCGCGCCGGGAAAACGGGCGCGGGCGATCTCCACCACGGTTGCCGGCGGCGCCGCCGCTGCCGTCACGCGGAGGGGTGGCGGCGCGCTGTCGAGGGCCGTCTCGAGCGCATCGCGCGCCATCAGCGCCACGCCGCTCAGCGCGAAGAGGACGACGAAGGGGCCGGTGGCAAGCCCGAGCCAGCGGTGCAGGAGCCGCAGTCTGGTGCTCACCAGAGCGCCATAGTATCCTTCCTCACCATGGAACCGCGAACGCTCGGCCACAGCACGCTCCAAGTCTCTGCCCTCGGGCTCGGCTGCATGTCCCTCTCCGGCGTCTACGGGGCCGCCGATGACGTGGCGTCGGTGTCCCTCGTGCAGCACGCGCTGGATCGCGGCATCACCCACCTGGACTCGTCCGACATGTACGGGTGGGGCCAGAACGAGAGCCTGCTCGGTCGCGCCATTCGCGGCCGGCGGGATCAGGTGATCCTCGCCACGAAGTTCGGCCAGGTCCGCAACCCGGCCGGCGGCAATTTCGTCAACGGCCGGCCCGAGTACGTGCGCGAGGCGTGCGACGCGAGCCTGGCCCGGCTGGGCGTGGACGTGATCGATCTCTACTATCAGCATCGCGTGGACCCCGCGGTGCCCATCGAGGAGACCGTGGGCGGGATGAAGCGGCTGGTGGAGGCGGGCAAGGTGCGCGCCCTCGGCCTGTCCGAGGCTGCGCCCGCCACCATCCGGCGTGCGCACCGCGTGCACCCCCTCGCCGCCGTGCAGAGCGAGTACTCGCTGCTCTACCGAACGGAGGCCGAGGAGACGCTCCGTACCTGCCGCGAGCTCGGGATCTCCTACGTGGCGTACTCGCCGCTGGGCCGGGGCTTCCTCACCGGACAGATCCAGAAGCCGGAGGATATTCCGGAGGGCGACCGCCGGCGCGACCATCCGCGGTTCCAGGACGGCAACTTCGCGCACAACGTGGAGCTGGTGCATCGCCTCGAGGCGCTGGCCCGCGAGAAGGGCTGCACGCCGTCTCAGCTGGTGCTGGCCTGGCTGCTCGCCCAGGGGCCCGATGTGCTGCCCATTCCCGGCACCAAGCGGAAGGATCGCCTGGAGGACAATCTCGGCGCCCTGGCCGTCCGCCTCTCCGCGGCCGACGTGGAGCGCATCTCGGCGGCGGTTCCCCCCGGCGCCGCCGCCGGCACCCGCTATCCGGCCGCGATGATGAAGGGCGTCAACATCTAGGCGCGGTGCGTCACTTCCGGAGCCCCCGTACCAGCGCGGCGATCTTGTCCGCGAAGTTCACCTGGCTGTCGTCGGCGGGACGGTAACCGATCTTCTCGCGGGCACTGGCGAGGCTCCAGAACCGGTGGGTGTTCCCGCTGATGCCGTAGACGATCAGGAACGGGACGCCGTGCTCGTCGCGAATGTCGTCGGTCTCCACCATGCGAATGGCCTGCTGGACCTGGTCGCGCGCGGAGAGATAGGCGCCGAGGGCGCGGTGCATGACCGGCACGTCGCCCGGCTCCACGTGATCGATGTCATCGTCTCGGGGGCCGCCGATCCGCCACTGCACGATCTCGATCGCGCGCGGCGCCACCTTGCCGGTCGCGAACACGAAGCCCAGCAGCTCGTAGGCGGCCTTGGACCACCCGTACCAGTTGTCGGAACGCGGGGGCATCTCCGGCGTCACCATGTCGAGCCGCCCCGCCCAGACGAGGCGCTCGTAGTAGTCCGCCGCATGGTTGGAGCTGGCCACCACCACCCGCCGGACGCCTTCCTCGAGCGCGGTGCGATAGACGTTGTAGGCGACGGCCACGTTCTCGTGCTCGGCCCAGAACTTGGCGTCGCTGTTGTCCTGCCAGGTGGTGGCGTCCAGCCCGGGGGCGCGCACGTAGCCGCAGTGGATCACCGCGTCGGCGCCGCGGAAGTGCTGCCGGTAGCGATCGCGGTTCCGCTCGGTCAGATCCGCCACCACGAGGCCCGGCACCGGCCGCCCATCGCCGGTGGTGGCGCGCACGTCGATGGGGACGAGGTCCCAGCGCTCGGCCAGCGGGGCGAACATGCGCTGGGCCACGTAGCCCGAGGCGCCCGTCAAGACGACGCGTCGCCGGGCCATCTCAGCGCTCCACCCAGGTATCCTGGAGCCGGCAGCAGTTGTAGACCACGTTGTGGATGGTGAGGTTCTTCACGTGCGCGTGATGCGCGAAGCGGTCGGTACGCCAGCCCATGATGGGCCGCGGGGCGTCTTCCTCCAGCTTGCTCTGGATCCGCCACACGAGGGCGCGCCGCTTGACCGGATCGATCTCCTGCGACTGCGCCTCGATCTGCCGCATCAGCTCCTCGTTGCAGTACCCGCTGTAGTTGCGGGGTGAGCCGCAGCCGTAGTTCTCGTAGAAGTTCGCGTCCGGGTCGTCCACGCCCGTGCCGGTGAGGTTGGCCGCGATCTGGAACTCGCGCCGGGTGGCGAGGGGATGCCACTGTGCGGTCTCGATCTGCTTGAGGGTGGCCTCCACGCCCACCGCCTTCAGCTCGTTGAGCACGAAGGCGGCGAAGTCGAGATAGATGGCGATGGCGCGCGTCGCCATCTCGACCTTGAGGGGCTGGCCCGGCCCGAAGCCGGCCTCGGCGAGGAGGCGGCGGGCCCGCGCTTTGTCCTCCGGGCCCTTGCCGTAGCCGGCGAGGCCGGCGAGGTCCTTGTCGAGCAGGCCCCACACGCCCCAGGGCTTGGGGGCCAGCGGCCCGCCCACGATGGCGCTGCCCCGGTGCACCGCCTGCGTGTAGGCGCGCCGGTCGATGGCCAGGCTCAGCGCGCGCCGGACCTTGGGATTGTCGAAGGGCGGCTTCGTCGTGTTGATCAGGATGTTCTCGTTGACGTTGCTCGCCGTCTCCGTGAACACCATTTTCGGCACCGCCGCCCGGAGCTGCTCGTAGATGGACAGCGTGGTCTCGCCCGGGAAGGCCACGTCGACCTGCCCGGCCTGAAGCGCGGCCACGCGCGTGCCGCGCTCCACGATGAAGATGTAGCGGATGGCGTCGAGGTAGGGCCGCCCCTTCACGAAGTAGTCGGGGTTTCGCACGAGCTCCACCGACTCACCCCGCTTCCACTCCTTGAACTTGAAGGGGCCCGTGCCCACACAGCGGTTGCGGTGCTCGGCGGGCGGCACGTGTGCGGGAAGCACCGGCGAGTAGCCCGAGGCCAGCATGGTGAGGATCGACGGCTGCGGGCGCTTGAGCCGGAAGACCACGGTGTGGGGATCGGGCGCCTCGACCGCGTCGACGTTGCCATACCATTCCTTCCGGGGGTTCAGCCGCAGCTTGGCGGCGGCGCCGGGCGCCTCCCGCACCATGTCGAACGTGAACTTCACGTCCTTCGAGGTGAAGGGCTGGCCGTCGTGCCAGCGGACGTCTTTACGGAGAAAGAAGACGAGGTTGCGGTAGCCGTCCTGCCACGACCAGCGCTCGGCCAGCTCGGGAACGATGTTTTCAACGCGCTCGATCTGTTTCTGCTGGTCGAAGATGACAAGGTTGGAGTAGCAGGGCATGGCCGGCCATGTCGTGGAATTGGTGGCGGTCTCGTGGATGGCGAAGCCCTGTGGCAGATCCTCGCGGTGCGCGAAGCGGAGCACCCCGCCCGGCTTGCCGTCGCGCGCGGAGGGCGTCTGGGCGGCGAGCGGCGCCGCGAGCACGGCAAGGCTCAGCGGGACGAGGACGAGGAGCGGGACGAGGGACATGGGGCCTCCAGCGAGAAGGGAGTGGCGGACGATGGGGCGATGGTAGCATGCATGGAGAGCGTCGAGCCGTGCACCCCTGCCAGGAGGTCGCCCCGTGAAAGCGGACCGTTACACCAAGACCGTCCTCACCGTCATCGCGCTCGCCCTCGCCGTGATCGCCGTACGCCCGTGGCTTCCCGAGCCCGGCGTCGCGGTGGCGCAGACCACGATCCCGAAGTACGACGTGGTGATTCCCAAGGAATGGGGCAAGCTCGTGGCCTACGGCAACAACAACCTGCTCCTCGAGGGGTCGGACAAGGTCCTGCGCGTGGTGGACATCGAGGGGAAGGCGCCCGAGTATCCGAAGATCAAGGCGCTGATCCGCTGGCAGTGATCGAGCGCTCGCTCGTGCGTCGCCGCTGGCTCGCGGGAGGGGCGCTCGTGGCCCTTTGTCTCGGCGGCGCTGCGGCGGCCGGCGCCCAGGCGCCCGCGCCGCCGGGCATGGAGCGGTTCCGGGTCGAGGAGGATCGCGACGCGCCCACCCGCGGGGCGCTGGCGGGATGGCTCTACAACAACGGGCGGGACACGGTGGGGCTGGTGCGGTTGCGGCTCGACGTGCTGGACGAGGCGGGCGCGGTGATTGCGGTGCAGCGGGGATGGGCCTACGGCAATCTGCGACCGGGGGACCGCGCTTTCTTCCGCATCCCGCTCCCCGACCGCCCGGGCACTCGACGCATAGTGGTCGAGTCCTTCGTGATCCAGTCTACGGAGGCGCCTTAGACGCCGGCGAGGCGCAGGGTGGCCTCGATGTTGGCGGGCGCCGGCTTGCGGGCGCCCGCGTCGATTTCGCGGACCACGCTGACGATGGCGGCCGAGACGGGCGTCTTCACCCCCCGCTCGCGCCCCTGGGCCACCACGTGGCCATTCATGTAGTCGATCTCGGTGGGGCGGCCCTTGATCACGTCCTGCGCCATCGAGGCGCGCCAGTTACGCCCGCTCGCTGAGGCCGGCGTCAGCATGCGGTCGAGCGTCTCCCATGTGTCGCGCTGGTCCGCCTTCGCCCACGTCGCCGGCTCGGTGCCGCCGAACTTCGCGATCCGGTACCCGGCGGCCAGACCCACCCGCGCCGACTCCGCGGCGAGGTGGATGGTGATGGCGCGTCCGACCTCACTCGACATGACCTCGAGGGTGCCCAGACCGGTCATCGCCTGGACGGGATTGCCCATCGCGTTCTGCGACAGCTTGGCCCAGCGCTCACCCCAGAGATTGTCGGTGGCCTTGGCCCCGTCGATGACGGACAGCATCTCGGCCAGCTCGGTGACGCGCGGGGTGATCCGTCCGTCATGCTCGCCCGGGCGGAAGACGTCGTGGCCCTTGCCCTCGCCCTTTTCCATGCCGCGCTCGACCTGGCCAGGCTTCCAGAGGGCCACGCCGATCTTGGACATGATGAGCCCCACCGAGCGCCCGGCGCCCGCAACCTCCGCCATCAACGGATCCGGCCAGCAGTTCTGCGAGGAGACGACGTAGCCCTCGGGCCGGAGATGCCGGAGGGCGAGCTGCGTCGCCCAGTGCGTGTCGTAGGCCTTCATGGCCACGAAGGCGATCTCGAAGTCCCGCGGCAGACGCTGGGCCTCGTGCAGATGCGTCGCCTTGGGGCGCGCCTCGAACGGATCGTGGGGGCCGGTGACGGAGATCCCGCGCTGGCGGATCGCCTCCACCTGCTCGGCCCACGGATCCACGATGGTCACGTCATGGCCGGCCCGCGTGAGGAACGCTCCCAGATAGCTACCGATGGCGCCGCCACCGACGAAGAGGATTTTGCGGTTCATGGCGGGCATTATGGCATGCTCGCCGAGGCAATGACAGCCCGCGAGGGGACGATCACCCCTCCTGGAGGACGAAGGACGATGAGGAGCGCGCGCGCGTGGTGGGTGCTCGTTGGGATGCTGCTTGTCGCCGCGGGTTGCGCGGGCAAGGACTTCGCGCGTCCTGCGGCCGAGTCGCTCGTGCTCGGCCGGACCACCTACGGCGAGATCAACGGGCGGTTCGGCAGCCCCTACCGTGAGGGCACTCTCGTGAAGAACGGCAAGACGGTGCGGACGGCGGCGTACGTGTACTCGACGGTGGGCGGTGAGCCCGTTGCCACCGGGGTCACCCCTGCTCGCGGCATCGACTTCTTCTTCCTCGACGAGGTGCTCGTCGGCCATCAGTTCGCCAGCTCCTTCAAAATCGACCACACGGACTTCGACGACCAGAAGGCGCCGGGCATCAAGAAGGGTGAGAGCACCCTCGGCGACGTCGTCAGCCTCCTCGGCGCGCCGAGCGGCGTGCAGATCTATCCGCTGGTGGCCGGCAAGGACGACACCGCGCTCGTCTGGACCTACGTGCAGGTCCGCACGGCGGGACTCTCCCTCAAGATCTACCAGAAGCAGCTCATCGTCTCGGTCGACCCGGCCGGCGTCGTCACTGACGTACAGCTGACGGTGTCGGGCGAGCGCTAGCCCTTCGGCGCTAGGCGGCGAAGGGCGGCCCGGAGGGAGGAGCCGCCAGCTCGAGTGACTCGGCGGCGCCGGGCGCTCCCGGCTCGAGCCCCTCGAGCGGATACACGGGGATCAGCCCCGCGAAGCCCTTGACCCGGACGCGGCGGCCATGGCCGATGCGGACGGCGCTGTGGACCCGCTCCACGACCGCCCCGGAGAGCAGCACTTCGCCCCCAAAGGCGACGGCCTGAATACGGGCGGCCAGGTTCACCGGCGACCCGACCACCCCGTACTTCACCCGATCGCGGCTGCCGATATTGCCCGCGACCACCGGGCCGACGTGAATGCCGATGCCCATGGCCAGCTCGGGCAGGCCCAGGCGGCGGTTCTCCACGTTCAGCGCGGCCAGCGCGCACTGCATGTCCCAGGCGCAGCGCACCGCGCGCTCGCTGTCGTCCACGTGCTGGAACGGCGCGCCGAAGAGCACGAGGATGGCGTCCCCGATGAACTCATTGATCATGCCGCCGTGCTCGTGAATCACGCGCGTCATGGTGGCGAGGTAGCGGTTGAGGAGGTCGATCATCGCTTCCGGCCCCAGCCGCTCCGACAGCTCGGAGAAGCCGCGCAGGTCGGACATGAGAATGGTCACCTCCCGCAGCTCGCCGCCCAGGCGCACCGCATCCGGATCGCGCAGCACCCGCTCCGCCAGCTCAGGGCTCACGTAGCGCCCCAGGGTCTGACGGACGAACTCGCGATCGCGGAGCGCGCGCACCATCTCGCTCATGGCGCCGCTGAGCACGCCGATCTCGTCGTGGCTGCGCGGCCGCACCACCGCGTCGAGGTGGCCGGCCCGGATGCGCAGCGCGACGCGCGCCAGCTCCTGGAGGGGCCGCGCCATCCAGCGCGCGGTGACGATGCCGCAGCCGAGGGCGACGACCACGGCGAGCGCGCCGAGGAGGAGCGCGCGGCGCGCCTGGGCGTCTACCCGGGCGGTGTAGTCACGCTCCGGCACCACCACTTCCGCCCGCCAGCCGAGGCCGCCCGCGGGGAGCGCCACCGCGCGCGCCAGATAGCTCTCGCCGGCGTGGGCGAACTCCACCGTGGAATCCTGGTCGACGGGCACCTTGACGAGGGCGGCGTCGGGGATGGGCGGAGCGTCGTGGCCACCCCGCCGCCGCTGCTCCACGAGAGGACGGCCCTGCCTGGTGGCCAGGAACACGCGGCCATGGGGCGACACCTCGACCTCGTCGAGGAACTCCCCGAGCCGGGCGAGGGAGAAGTCCACCGTGAACACGCCCTGCACGAGCCCGCTCCAGTCGAACAGCGGCATCGCGCAGGTGAGCCCGGGGCCGCCGCTGGCGTAGAACTCGTAAGGCTCGGTCCAGGTGAGTTCCCGGTTGGCCGCCGCCGCGCGGAAGAAGGGCCGCTGGCTGGGACGGTAGCCGTGGTCCTCGCGGCGCTTCACGGGAGCGCGGCCGCCGTCGGGCAGGATGCGATCCTCCTCCAGGCGTATGCGCCCGCCGGCGGGGAAGCTGCGATTGACGAAGAGCTGGCCGGCGGCGTCGCGCCAGGCGCCCACGAAGCGGTCCTCACGATCGCCGTAGCTCACCCAGGTCAGCTGGGGGTGGGCGCGCAGCACGCCCAGCACGAAGGTCTCCAGGGCGTCGAAGTCGTAGGGGTCGAGCCGGCCCTCCCGCACCAGGTCCGGCCCAAGGCGCGCCGACCACTCCGCGTCGCGGAGGAATCGCGCGGTGTGCGTCGCCACGAGCCGAGCCGCTTGGGTCATGGCCGCGTCGGCGAGGGCGCGCGACTGGGCACGCTGCTCGCGCCAGGCCAGCCACCCGATCGTGGCGCCGGTGAAGGCGGTCAGCGCCACCACGAGGGCGACGAGGGCGACGGAAAAGCGTGGACGCCAGCGGAGGCGCAGCAGTAGCCTCGCCAGCGATCGGGAAGACGCGGTCATGCGGGAGCGGAGTGCACCATTGGTGCCATTCCGCTAAGGCCTGCATTCACGCGCGTTTCGAGGTCGAGCCCCGCTTGCGTGCGGGGTCAACGTGCCCGAGCGACGGTCAGCCCGCCCGGCTAGAGGACCAAGGGGAGACTTCTAGCCGAACGGGCGGAGCCGCCGCTTCCGTCAGGAGATGGTGACGTAGCGCTCTGCGCTCTCCCGTCGGATGAGCAGGAGGAGCGGAGCGCCCTTGTCCAGCCGGTCCAGCTCGCGCCGGAGCTCTTCCACGCTGCCGATGGGTCGGCGATTGACCTCGACGATCACGTCCGCGGGCTTTAGGCCTGCCTCGTCTGCCGGGCTGCCGCCCCGCACGTCGCGGACCACGACCCCCTTCATGTCACGCGGGAGCGAGAGCTCGCGTGCGATCTCCGGAGTCACGGGCCCAACGACCAACCCCAGGCGGCCCTGGGCCTCCGCCTTGCCCGCGGCGCGGGGCTCGCGCTGCTCCTCGAGCCGGGCGACCGTCGCCTCGATCGTCGTGGGCTTGCCGTCCCGAAGCACCGCGATCTTCACCGCCTGACCCGGCTGGAGATCGGCAACCAGAGGCGGAAGGTCGGCGGAGCGGGCAACGGTCCGGCCTCCCACCGCGACGATCACGTCACCCTGCTTGATGCCGGCCGCGGCCGCCGGCGAGCCCTCCGTCACCTGCGCCACGAGCGCGCCGCGTCCGTCGGCCAGCCCCAGGGTCTTCACCAGCGCGGGCGTGAGCTCCTGGATCGACACGCCCAGCCAGCCGCGCTCGACGCGGCCGGTCGCCGCGAGCTGGCTGAACACGCTCTTGGCGAGGTTGACGGGGATCGCGAACCCGATGCCCACCGAGCCGCCCGTGCGACTGAAGATGATGGAGTTGATGCCGATGACCTGGCCCCGCGCGTTGATGAGCGGCCCCCCGCTGTTTCCGGGATTGATGGGGGCGTCCGTCTGGACGAAGTCGTCATAGGGGCCCGCGCCGATGACCCGGCCGGTGGCGCTCACGATGCCGGTGGTGACGGTCTGCTGGAGGCCGAACGGGTTGCCGATGGCCATCACCGGCTCGCCCACCTGCAGCGCGGCGGAGTCCCCGAGCGAGATGACGGGGAGACCGCGCCCCTCGACCTTGAGCAGGGCCAGATCGGTCTTGGGATCGAGGCCCACCACGGTGGCGGCGAGGTCGCGGCCGTCCGACAGCCGGACCTGCACCTTCTCCGCGCCTTCGACCACGTGGTTGTTGGTGACGACATAGCCGTCGGCGTTGATGATGAAGCCGGAGCCCATGCCGCGGCCGACGTCGCGCCGGCCGGTGACGTTGACCACCGCCGGCTTGACGGCCTTGGCGAGCTCGACCCAGTTCGGCGCAGGAACGGTGCTGGCGCTCACGGCCACGGGCTGTTCCGTCCAGATGGGGGCGGCGGCACGGGTCCAGGCGGGCGGAGCGATGAGGGCCACCAGGGCCAGGGCGAGACCGGCCAGGCCCGAGACGGGGCCGAGCCAGCGATGACCGCGAACGAAACGATCCATATTTCCTCCTTGGTATATCGACCCACCCAAGAGACGAGCGATGGGGGCGTATCATTCACTCGTGACGCCCGAGGCCGACCCGCTGGAGGCCCTCCATGCCCGTGGCGTCACCGATGGGCTGCCGGTCGTGCCGCCCACGGCGGAGCGCGTCCGGGCCGCGGTGGCGGCGAGCGGACGGGCCGGCGACGAGCTCATCGCCCTGGTGGCGCCGCGCCTCGGGCGGGCCACGGTGGAACGCGTGGCCGTCAATGCCGTGATGGCTGGCTGCCGTCCCGAGTACATGCCGGCGGTGATCGCCGCCGTCGAGGCCATCTGCGATCCGGAGTTCTCGCTGGTCGGCGTGTCCGGCACCACCGATGCGGTGGCGCCGCTGCTCATCCTCAACGGACCCGTCCGGCAAACGCTGGACGTGAACTCCGGTGCGGGCGCCTTCGGGCCGGGCTGGCGGGCCAATGCCACCATCGGCCGGGCGGTGCGGCTCTGCTGGCTCAACATCGGCGGGGCGGCGCCAGGCGTGATCAGCATGTCCACCTTCTCTCAGCCGGGCCGCTATTCCTACTGCATCGGCGAGAACGAGGAGGCGAGCCCGTGGGAGCCGCTGCACGTCGAGCACGGCTTCGGGGCGGGCGAGAGCACGGTGGCGGCGCTGGCGGCGGAGACGCTTCAGGTGGTGGCGGACACCCAGCACCGCACCGCCCGCGAGGTGCTCGCGACCATCGCCCGCAGCGGATCGGTAATCGCCAGCGACGGCCACGCCGGGCTCACCGACACCTTGCTCGTGATCGGTCCGGAGCACGCGCGCACGATCGCCGGCGACGGCTGGTCCAAGGCGGACGTGCGGGAGTTCCTCTGGGGGGAGACTCGGGCGCGCGTGGGCGGCGAGCTGGTGGCCAAGTTTCGCGAGCCGCGGAACCTCCACCTCGTAGTGACGGGCGGTCCCGCCGGGCGCTTCTCCGCGTGGATTCCCGGCTGGCCCTTTCCGGACGCCCCCGCCCGCCTCGTCCTGAAGGCGATACGCTAGCGGGCGGTCGGCACCCCGGCGTCGAACGCCAGCCCGATCTTCTTGAACTCGTCGAGCACGCCGGGGCCGATGGCCTCCAGCTGCTCGGCGACGATCGGGGGCAGCCCGATGTCGTTCCTGTCGTGCACGCCGCCCGTGATCACCGTCTGGAGCACACTGTCCCGGGTGTCCACGTTCCGGAAGCCGCGACACCAGCCGGGCGGGCAGGAGAAGGAGTCCCACTTGTTGAGGACGACGGTCTCCTCGCCGCGGTCCCCCACGTAGAACTCGAACTTGCCCTCGAGGACGGTGAAGGTCTCGAAGGTCTTCACGTGGGCATGCAGCGCCGGCCCCTGTCCGGGCGGGCACACGGAGATGAACATCGTCATGCCCGCGGCGCCGTACACGGGCGCGAGATTGCCGAAGGGCGAGTCGGTCTTCTCCAGCACCACCGGCATGATCTTGCGCGCGAAGATGATGTCCTTGGCGGCCAGCGGCACCCGGTCGTTGTCCTTCATGGTGGACATGGGCTGCAGCCGATCGAAGCGCGCGATGCGTTCGTCGATCTCCGCGCGTGTAGGCTTGACGGTATCCATGGGGCGCTCTCCTCCGGGATGCTATTCGATACCGCGGTAGTAACCGGCGGGCACGGGCTGGTACTGCTTCGACCGCGTGTAGCCGCGCGCCCGCAGGCATCCGCGGTACACGTCCTGCGGGATCACGCCGTACCCGATGGCGGCGGACGATGGCGCGGCCTGCTTCGCACAGTCCTCGTTGTCCATCGTGAACTGTTCCGGGGTGGAGCCCGGCTTCGACCAGTAGAACGCCGTGCATCCGCTCAGCACAGCGGCGACGAACGTCACGCCCGCCGCGATGACGATCGCGCGGAGGGGATTGCGGGATGCCATAGGGCCTCCTCCCGGAGAAGGATAGCGCGCCCGTTCGCCCGTGAGCAAGGGGCGCGCGGCGCGGGCAAGACGCCATCGATGCGCTGAGAGCATCGGGCGCTTCGCCCGCGCGAAGCGCCTCGTCGCGCGCGCGCCCCTCGCACGAGGCCGGGCTCACGGGCTGGCATCGCGCTTGCTCGCGCCGGTACGCATGAGACTCCGAAGCTGGAAGGCTGCCGTGCTCGCGCTCGCGCTGGCGATGCTGCTCGGCGTCGCGCTCCTGGCTGCGCAGTCGCTCGACGCGGGCGCCAGCTCGCGCGGCGAATCGGCCGAGGTGGCGCGCGGCCAGTACCTGGCCACGATCATGGATTGCGGGGGCTGCCACACTCCGGGCGCGATCGAGGGACGGCCCGATCCGGATCGCTCGCTCGCGGGATCCGCCGTGGGGTTTGCGCTGCCCGGCGGCGCCGTGGTCTATCCCAAGAACCTCACGCCGGACCTCGAGACGGGGCTCGGGCGATGGACGCCTGAGGAGGTGGCCCGCGCCATCCGCCAGGGGCAGAGCCGCAACGGCCGCGTGCTGTTCCCGGTGATGCCGTGGCCGTCCTACAGCGCGCTGTCCGACTCGGACGCCCGCGCCCTCGCCGCCTATCTGAAGAGCGTGCCGGCGGTGCGCTTCGCGGTGCCGCGGGACACGCGTGCGGGCGAGAAGCCGGAGGCGCCGTACGTGACGGTGGTCACGCCTTAGCGGCAGCGACGATTCAGCGAGCGCCGTCCCGGGGCGGGGGCGTTCGCTTACTCAGTACAGCATTCGCCGCGAACGCCCCCGCCCCGGGACGGCGCTCTCCCGTGTGGTCCAGTAATGCGAAGGTCCGGCAGCGGCGGCGCTAGGGCAGGGGGCGACAGCCCGCGCGATCGTAGCGGTGGAACTCGCCGCGGGCGTTGATGGCGATGCGGATGCTGGGCTCCGTGCCCACCGGCTCGAGATGATGCCAGCGGTTCTTCGGCCCGAATACGAAGTCGCCGGCGCGGCCGCGGATCGGCTTGGGCTCGTCCTCGATGTACCAGTCGATCTCGCCCTGCAGCACCACCCACCACTCGTCGTGGAGGTGATAGTGCGTGTCGTTCGGCTGCCCGGGCGGATGGCAGATGATGAACGCCTGGATGTCGTCGGTGAGGACGAGCGCGTCGGACCAAGGCGGCGGGCCCTTGCGGGCGCGCAATTCATCCACCCGGGCGAGGAGCCGGCCCGTCTCCATCAGCGGGACGCGCACCGCCATGGCTAGCGCGAGACCTGCATCTCGGCGGCGATGAGCCGATAGTCCGCCCGCGGCTTGAACGTCACCCGCTGGGTGGTGCCGTACACGATCACTTCCTGGAAAAGCTCCAGCCAGGGCTTCTCGTCGTGCACGATCTGGGTGGCCTCGACGTAGAGCTGCTTGCGCCGCGCGGGGTCCAGCGAGTAGCGGGCCTGCTCCATCAGGTCGTGGAACCGATGCCCGGGCTGGCTGCCCGCCCAGTATTTCCCGTTGAGCCCGGTCGGATGGAGCAGCCGCCAGAGGCTGCCGTCGGCGTCGAGCAGGGTGGACTGGGGATTGATGAGAAGGAGGCCGCCGACGGGAATCGCGCGGTCGTTGACCATCTTCTGCCGCGCGCCCATCTCCATCATGGCGATGCGGGCGCGGATGCCCGCCTTCGCCAGCATGTCGGTGAGCACCTCGATGAGCTGCTTGTCGTTGACCATCGTCCCCATCCCGGCATGGAGTGCGATGTCGATTCCGCTCGGGAAACCCGCCTCGGTGAGCAGCGCCTTCGCGCGCACCACGTCGTGGGGATAGGGCTTGAGCGCGGGATTGAAGCCGAAGTCGGTGTCGGCCACGCCCCCCGAGTAGGGCTTGCCGTAGCCGGCGTAGATGCCTTTGATGACGGTGTTGATGTCGATCGCGTAGTGGAGAGCCTGCCGCACCCGCTTGTCGGCGAGGGGGCCCTGGGTCGCGTTGATCGCGCAGGCGGCCGTCCGCGACGAGGGCACGCTCACGATCCGGGTATTGCGCCCCTCCGCGATGGCCTTGATACGGTCCGGCGGCACGTTGGTGACGATGTCGGCCTCGCCCTTCTCGAGCGCGACGAGGCGCGGGAAATCCTCGGGTATGGGCTTCCACACCAGGCGGTCCACGCCGGGCTTGCGCCCTTCCCAGCCCCACCAGTCTCGGTTGGCCTCCATCACCAGACGCTCGTCCTTCACCCACTCCACGAAGCGATAGGCCCCGGTGCCCACCGGCTTCCGAGCCAGCTCCTTGACACCCTCGTCGGTGGTGAGCCGCGCGGGCAGGATCTGCGAGCCCATCTGCGCCATGCGCACGGGCAGGAGCGGATCGGGCTTCTTGGTGATCACGCGCACGAGGCCGGGGCTCGGCACCTGCACCGCTTCGATGGTGGCGAAGCCCGCCGTCACTCCTGTCTTGCCGGGCACGAGATTGCGCTCGAGGGTGGCCTTGACGTCGTCGGCGGTGAGCGGCGCGCCGTCGTGGAACTTGACGCCGGCGCGTAACGTGAACTCCCAGGTCGTCTCGTTGACGGACCGCCACGCGGTCGCGAGCCCGGGCTGGAGCGCGAGGGCGTTGTCCCAGCGGGTGAGGGAGTCGTAGAGGTTGTAGAAGTAGTTGACGGTGAGCACCTGGGTGCTGCGCCCCGGGTCCATCGTCGTCGCCTCGGCGGGCTGGGCGATGGTGATCTGCACGCCCTGCGCGCGCGCGGGCGGGATGGAGCCCGCCCAGAGCGCGAGCGCGGCGAGGCCAACGACGGCGACGACGAGGACCGGGGGGCGTCTCATGGAGGTTTAGGCCTCGTAGATCTTCTTGAGCTCGGCCTCGGCCCACTTCACCGCGTCCTCGGCCTTCATGCCCTGGACCGCCTTGGCGTACATGTCCACGATGATGTACTTCGTGTAGGCCTCGGTCGCCTTGGCCGAGGCCGGCCCCGGGTGGCCGAACGCGCGGGTGAGGCGCGCGGCCTGCCGGAAGACCTGGAGCTGCTTGTCGATCTTGGACCACATCGGGTGCTCCTCCCACTTCTTGGTGGGGCCGACGCTGTATCCCTCGTTGACCTCGAACCACTTGCCGTAGTTGGCATCCTGATGCAGCCACTTCAGGAAATCCTTGGCGAGCTTCTGGTTCTTCGAGTACTTCATGATCGAGTGCTGCTGTCCGCCGTAGAGGGCGAACTGGCCGGCGGGGCCCGCCGGCATCAGCGCGGCGTGCTCGATGTCCTGGAATAGCGGCTCGCCCTTGTCGTCCTTGAGCTTGTCCTTCTGCCGCTTGGCCACGATGTAGATCGAGGCGCCGTTCAGCGTCGCGCTGACGTCGCCGGCATGGAAGGCCCGGTTGTTGTTGGTGTCGTCCCAGGCGAGCCCGCCTTCGTCGCAGGCGTCCTTCCAGAAGGCCTGCATGAACTTCACGGACTCGAGCGTGCCCTTCGAGTTGATCGCGACCTTCTTGCCCGCCTTGTCTACCTCAGCGCCGCCGAAGTCCCATAGCACGGGGTAGGCGAAGGTCGGCGCGTCGCCGAAGGTATGCCCCAACGTCTGGCCGATCGGCTTCCCCTTGGCCTTGAGCTTCTTCCCGACCTCACGGTATTCGTCCCAGGTCTTCGGAAACTCCTTGGCGCCAACCTCGTTGAACCACGAGCGCCGGTACGCGACGGCGTTGCCGATGACGGCGTGGGGTACCGCGAGCCAGCGGCCGCCGACCCTGGCGGCCGACTCGAACACCTCGTAGAACCCGCCCTGCGCCTTGCCGATCGGCTCGGCGACGTCGGATACGTCGACGATGCCGTTGGCGTAGAGGTGCGGCCAGTTCCACAGCATCTGGATGATGTCGGCTCCGCTGCCCGACTGGATGGCGGCAGTGATCCGCGGCTGCAGATCGTTGGCGTTGATGAACTCCAGCTGAATCTCGGCACCCAGGGCCTTGCTGGCCTCGGGCGCTTGGCGCTTCAGCTCCACATCGGCCTCCGGGATGAAGTCAACCCAGCGCACGATGTGGAGCTTGGTGCCCTGCGCGAAGGCCGGGGCCCGCCGCGCACGAAGGATGCCCTCGATCCCGACGGCTGCCGTCACGGTGGCCGCGCCGGCGAGCACGGCTCGACGGCTCAGGTGAAGGCGGTCAGAGGCCGATGTCGTCTCGCGCATGGGGCGACCTCCCTTGAGTTGGTCAGGGTGATCAGGCCTCGTAGATCTTCTTGAGCTCGGTCTCAGCCCACTTGATGGCGTCCTCGGCCTTCATGCCCTGGACGGCCTTGGCGAACATGTCCACGATGATGTACTTCGAATACGCCTCGGTAGCTTTTGCGGTCGACGGGCCCTGGGCGCCGAGCATCCGGGCCTGGCGAACGGCGCGGCGGAAGACCTGCAGGGGCTTGTCGACCTTTCCCCACATCGGATGGTCTTCCCAGGTTTTGGTGGACCCCACGCTGTAGCCCTCGTTGACCTGGAACCACTTCTCGTAGTTCTCCTTCTGGTGGAGCCAGCGGATCAGGTCCTTGGCCAGCTTCTGGTTCTTCGAGTACTTCATGATGCTGTGCTGGAACGGCAGGTACAGGGCGGCCTGGCCCGACGGCCCCGCCGGGAGCGGGGCGGCGTGCTCGATGTCGCGGAAGAGCGGCTCGCCCTTGTCGTCCTTGATCTTCTCCGCCTGGCGCTTGGCCACGATGTAGATGGACGCGCCGTTGAGCGTGGCCGAGAGCTCGCCCGCGTGGAACGCGCGGTTGTTGTTGGTGTCATCCCAGGCGAGCCCGCCTTCGTCGCAGGCGTCCTTCCAGAAGGCCTGCATGAACTTCACCGCTTCCAGCGTGCCCTTGGAGTTGAGCGTGACCTTCTTGCCGGACGCATCCGTCTCGGCGCCGCCGAAGGACCAGAGCAGGGGATACGACCACGTGGGCGGATCGCCGAAGCTGTGCCCCAGCGCTTGGCCGACCGGCTTGCCCTTGGCCTTGAGCTTCTTGCCCACCTCGCGCCAGGCGTCCCACGTCTTGGGGAACTCGGTCACGCCGATCTCGGCATGCCAGGACTTTCGGTAGGCCACCGCATTGCCGCCGACGCCGTGGGGAACCCCGAGCCACTTCCCGCCCACCTTGGTCGAGGCGTCGAAGACCTCGTAGAACCCGCCCTGGGACTTGCCGATCGGGTCCGCCACGTCCGACACGTCGATGAGCGCATTCTGGTAGAGGTGCGGCCAGTTCCAGAGCATCTGGAAGATGTCCGCGCCGGCCCCCGACTGGATGGCGGCGGTGATGCGCGGCTGCAGGTCGTTGGCGTTGATGAACTCAAAGGTGACCTCGGCGCCGAGCGCCTTGCTCGCCTCGGGCGCCTGGCGCTTCAGCTCCACGTCCGCCTCGGGGATGAAATCCACCCAGCGCACGATGTGCAGCTTGGTGCCCTGGGCGAAGGCGGGGGCCCGCCGCGCGGCGAGCACGCCCTCGAGGCCGACGCCGGCGGAGACGGTCGCCGCGCCGGCCAGGAAGGTGCGCCGGGAGAGGGAGGGCCGGGGGGAAGAAGCCGGTGCCGAGTCACGCATGGAGTCCTCGCTTTCGAAGGGTTGGGACGTTATCACGCCTCGTAGATCTTTTTCAGCTCGCCCTCGGCCCACTTGACGGCCTCCTCGGGGGCCAGGCCCTGGATACTCTTCGCGAACATGTCGACGATGATGTACTTGGACAGCACCTCGGTCGCCTTGCGGCCGGCCGGGCCGGCGTGGCCGACCTGGCGCGCGTGCTGGAGCGTCTCCGGGAAGACGGCGGTCTTGGGATCCTTCCGCCAGAGCGGATGGTCCTTGTAGGCTCGCGTCGCGGGAATCCCGAACGTGTCCATCACCTCGAAGTACGGGTCGAACCGGGGCCGGTCCATGTAATAACGGATGAAGTCCTTCGCGAGTTTCTGATTCTTGCCGTACTTCATCACTGCGCTGTTCCAGGCGGGCAGCCAGTAAAACCGCCCGGCCGGTCCGGGCGGGTAGTGGCCGTGGCTGGTCCCCTTGTAGACGTCGGGGAACTTCCCGCGCGCGGCCACGTAGATGCTGGGGGCATTGCCGGTGAGGGAGATCTCGCTGGAGAGGAAAGCGCGGTTGTTGTTGCTGTCGTCCCACGCGAGCCCGCCCTCGTCGAAGCACTCCTTCCACAGCACATTGTTGAACTTGACGGCGTCCACGGTGGCCTTGCGATTCAGGATCACCCGGCGCCCATCACTCTCGACCTCCATGCCGCCCCACATCCAGATGAGGGGATAGCACCAGTTGTTGGGGTCGTTGATGCTGTGGCCGAAGGCCTGCCCGAAGGGCTTACCCTTGGCCTTCATCTTCTTGCCGGCGGCGCGGAACTCGTCCCAGGTTTGCGGGTAGCGGAGGCCTTCCGCCTGGAGCCAGTCCTCGCGGTAGGTAATGGCCCAGGAGACGATGAACTGCGGCACCGCCACCCACCGCCCGCCCGCCACGCAGTTCACGCGCGCGTAGTCGTGCCAGCCGCCCTGCTTGCCGCCCACTTCATCGGCCACATCGGAGACGTCCGCCAGAGCTCCCTCGTAGAGCAGGGCGTGATTGTTGGCCACGATGATGATGTCGGCACCGGCGCCGCTCTGGACGGCGGCGGTCACCCGCGCCTGAAGGTCGTTCTGATTGATCCGCTCGACGCGGACCTCCGCCCCCGCCTGCTTCCCGAACTCCCGGGCCTGGGCGTCGAAGAGCGTGTCGGCGGCCGGGATGAAGTGGGACCACTGGAGGAGATGCAGGGTGGTGCCCTGGGCGTGGGCAGGGGCGCGCTGGGCAGCGAGGATCCCGGCGATCCCGGCGCCCTGGAGGAACTCCCGGCGGGTCGGTCGGCCGCTGCTCATCCGTTGTCCTCCTTGACCACGGGGCGCTGCTGCGAGGCTGGGCGCGACGGCCCACCCGCTAACTAGCACGGGGGGCGTGCGGGAGCAAGGGGGCGGGCCCCGCCGCTCAGCGCGCGCCGACTGCCTCGCGCGCGAAGGCGGCCACGGCGTCCACCAGCCCCGGGCTCAGCAGGGCGTCGTTGTGGTGGGCGCCCGCGATGCGGTGGAACCGCTTGGGCGGGAGGGCCGCCACGAAGAGGGCCTCGCCCAGCGCGTAGGGCACGATCTCGTCTTGATCGCCGTGGGCCACGAAGAACGGCACGGCAAGGCGGCCGACCCGGCTGCGCGAGTCGAAGCGGCTGCCCGCGAGGGCGCCGAGCGGCCCGTAGTGGTGCCGCGCCACGTCGGCCAGGCGAGGAAAGGTCGAGATCACCGCGACTCCGGCGCACGGCCGGCGCTCGGCGAGGGCGATCGACACCGCGCCGCCGAGCGACTCGCCGAAGGCCACGATGCGGACCGGCGCCGTGCCGCCACTCACCAGGTGGTCGAAGGCGGCCACGGCGTCGCGATACACGCCCGCCTCGCTCGGCGTCCCCGTGCTGCGGCCGTAGCCCCGGTAGTCGTAGGCCAGCACGCGCAGGCCGCGCGCGGCGAGAGCGGTCAGCACGACGCCGCGCCCGCTGATGTTCCCGGCATTGCCGTGCGACCAGACGAGGGTGGGGGCGTCGGCCGGCCCGCCCGCGTACCAGGCATGGAGGCGCTCGCCGTCCTCCGTCGTGATCGAGCGCTCCTCGACGCCCGGGGGCGGCGGGCCCACGGCGCGGTCCGGGAAGAATGTGAAGGAGTCGATCATCGAGCACCCCGCCAGGGACAGGGCCACCGCCATCAGCAGCGCGGCGGCGCGGCGGCTCACGCGCGGCGCCGCCGCCCAAGCGCGGCCAGTCCCTGCGGGAGCAGCAGCACGACGAGCATGAGCGTGAGCCCCAGCCCCACCTGGTAAAGATACCGGAACTTCACCAGGAGGATCTCGCCGGCCAGCCCGAGGAAGGCGGCGCCGAGCACGGGGCCCCAAAGACTCGCCGCGCCGCCGACCAGCGCCATGATCACGGTCTGGAAGGACACGAGCGGGCTGAACACCTGGGGATCGAGGTAGGTCCAACGTGGCGCCATGGCCGCCCCCACCGCGCCCAGGAAGCAGGCGCTCAGCGCGAAGGCGCCGATCTTGACCCGCACGGTGTCGATACCGAGCGTCTCCGCTCGCTCCTCGTCGGCGCCGATGCCGACGAGGGCCAGGCCCCAGCGCGAGCGGCGGAGGCCGGCGGCGGTGGCGACGGCGGCCACCGCGGTCAGGAGCACCGTGTAGTAGAGGACCAGCGGCCCCGGCGGCGCCAGGATGAGGCGCCCCACCGTGCCGGTGACGCTGGTCTCGTACCAGATCAGCGAGTGCTTGACGAGCTCGGCGAGACCGAACGTGAACACCGCGAAGTAGGGGCCGCGGAGCCGGAGGGCGAGGAGGCCCACGAGCAGGGCGAGCGCTGCCGCCGTGCCCGCCCCCGCCAGCACCGGCAGCGGCCACGGCGCGCGCGCGATCGTGAGCGCGCTCGCGTAGGCGCCCACGCCGAAGAAGGCGCCGGTGGCGAGGGACAGATACCGCGTAGGGCCGGAGAACATCGCCCATCCCACCGCGAGCGCGATGTCCGCGAGAATGGCCAGCGCGAGCGCGCGATGATAGCTGGACAGGGCGGCGGGGGCGGCGAGAAGCACGGCCGCGAGAGCCGCCAGCGCGACGGCGGACGCGAGCCTAGCGGCCAAAGAGCCCGGACGGCCGAAGGATCAGGATGAGGGACAGCACCGCGTACGACGCGATCACGCGAATGTCCGAGGCGGCGGCGTAGACGGCGGCGGTCTCCACGAGGCCCAGGAGGAGGGCGCCGGCGAGGCTGCCGAGGACATTGCCGAGCCCGCCCAGGATCACCACGACGAGGGCGGTCACCGTGTAGGGCAGGCCCATGAACGGCGTCAGCTCGAAGAGCATGCTGACTAGCGACCCGGTGGCGGCCGACATGGCGACTCCCGCGCCGAAGCACCGGGCGTGGAGACGCGTGACATCGATTCCCACGAGCCGGGCGCCGTCCGGCTCCTGCATGAGGGCGCGCACTGCCTTGCCGGCGAGACTCCGGCGGAGATAGGCGTAGAAGGCCAGCGAGAGGGCCAGGGCGACGCCTGCCGCCACCATGCGGTTGGCCGGGAAGACGGTGCCGAACAGGCGCACCGGCGTCGCGAGGTAGCTATAGCCCTTGAGGTCGGCGCTCCAGATCAGCAGGGCGCCGTTCTGCAGCACGAAGAGGAGCCCGAACGACAGGAGCAGCGAGCGCGCCTCGAGTCCGCCGGTGTCGCCGGCGGCGAGGACGCGGGCATAAAGCAGCCGGTGCAGCGCCACGCCCGCCGCGAAGGCCGCGGGCGTGGTGACGAGCAGGGTGAGGAGCGGGGGCACGCCCCACCCCGTGTGCAGGCTGAAAGTAAGGTAGGCCCCGAGCATCAGGAACTCGCCGTGGGCGACGTTGAGCACGCGCATGAGGCCGTACTGGAGGTTCAGCCCCAGCGCCACCAGCGCGTAGATCCCGCCAGTGGTGAGCCCGCCGATGACGATGTCGGCGAGCAGCGCCCCCGTCACGAGCGCACGCGAGCCGTCCGCCTGCCGCTCATGCCCAGGCGGGCTTGGGCACCACCGGGCTGCCCGTGGCCACGCTCTTGGGCCAGACCAGCTCGAACTCGCCCTTCTGCCACTGGCCGACCATGCCCGGCGTGGAGACGTTCTCGCCCTTGACGAACTTGATGGGGCCGGCGACGGTCTGGAACTCCGTCGCGTCGAGCATGGCCTTGATCTTAGGACGATCCAGCCCCACCTCGCCCACGCAACGCTCCAGGATTTGCAGAGAGGCGTAGGCGAAGGCGCTCGCCCACCGGTCCGGCTCCTTCTGGTGCTTCTTCACGTGGGCGTCGTAGTACTCGCGCGCGCCCGGAAACTTCACCTTGGGGTTCCAGCCCGCGATGCCGGTCACGCCCTCCGCGCCTTTGAAGCGATCACGATAGAACGGGAACGCCGTGCCCACCGCGGTGATGAAGACGGCGGGATTCCAGTCGACTTCCTTGGCCTGCGCCGTGACCAGGATGTTGTCGGGCGGGTAGGTGAGCCCGATGAAGGCGTCCGCGCCCGCTGCCTTGAAGCTCTTGAGAAGGGGGGAGAGATCCTTCACGCCGAGCGGGTAGCTCTTGGTGTCCACGACCTCCACGCCCGCCTCCTTGAGCGCGGGGCCGGTGGCGGAGTTCAGCTCGATGCCGAAGAGGTCGTTGACGTACGCTACGGCGACCTTGCCGATCTTGCCCTGGCCCTTGAGGTCCTTCAGGTACGCGCCGAAGGCCTTCATCTGCCCCTCCGGCTGCACGAGCATCGTGTAGAAGTACGGGATGGCCAGCTCCTTGAACTTGGCCGAGATCGCCGTGGGCCCGATCAGGGGATAGCCGTGCTTGCTCGCGACCGGGGCGATGGCGAAGTTCATCGCCGAGCCCCAGGGCGGCAGCATGAGATCGACCTTGTCGTCGTCGGCGAGCTTCTCGTAGAAGCGGACGGCGGTCTCGATCTCGCTGCGATCGTCAAGGGTGAGGAACTCGACCGGCCGCTTGCCCTCGCCCTTGACGGCGAGGCCCCCGCGCGCGTTCACCTGCTCCTGCCACAGGGTGTAGTTCGGGGCCTGGGTGATCCCGGCGCCCACCGCGTAGGGGCCGGTCGCCGAGAGGGTGTAGCCGATCCGCAACGCCTTCGCTTGGGCGCGCGCGCGACCGTGCCACATGGGCACCGTCGTCGCGCCTGCCGCCGCCGTCTTGAGAAAGTCGCGCCTGCGCATGGTCATGGTCTCCGTCTTCGTTGGGTTCGGGTGTGGGTCAGATCGGCGCCGCCGCGGGCTCGCCGAGGTACGCCTCCATCACGCGTTGGTTCTGGGACACCGCCGCGGGCGGGCCCTCCGCGATCACCTCGCCGTGGTGCAGCACGATGCATCGGTCCGCGGTCGTCATCACCGCGTGCATGACGTGCTCCACCCAGAGGATGCCGATGCCGCGCTCGTCGCGGATGCGCCGGAGGAGTCCCGTCGCCGCCGCAACCTCGGTGGGGGTGAGCCCCGCCAGCAGCTCGTCCAGAAGGAGAAAGCGCGGACCCAGCGCGAGCGCCATTGCCAGCTCGAGGAGCTTTCGACCCACCGTGGTGAGCGCGTGGGCGGGCGTCGCCGCCTGGCCGGCGAGCCCGGTGAGGGCGAGCAGCGCCTCGGGGGTCTCCGCCCCGCGCTCGCTGAATCGGGCCGCCGCCCGGATGTTGTCCAACGTGGTCAATTCGAGAAAGGGCCGCGGGGTCTGGAAGGTGCGTCCGACCCCGAGCCGGCTGATCCGGAAGGCGGGTAGCCCCACCAGCTCGCGCGCGCCGAGACGCAGGCTGCCCGCGGACGGCCGGACGAGGCCGCTGATGACGTTGAAGAGCGTGGTTTTCCCCGCGCCATTGGGTCCGATGAGGGCGACGATCTCCCCCTCTTCCACGCGGAAGTCCACGCCGTGCAGGACGCGGAGCCCGCCGAAGCTCTTCCCGATGCGGGCGCCGGAGAGAGCCTCGCGCGCCATCTAAGCGGTGGAGGTCCCGCTAGCGGCCGTCGAGCGCCTTCTCGACGAACATCTTGGCGTCGAACTCCTCGGCCACGCGTCCGTCATTGTCGAGCATGGCCTGGGCGTCCACCTGCGCGAACTCCATGACGCCCATCTGTTCGTAAGCCTTCCGCACGCGCGGGCCCCAAAGGCCGATGTCCTTCACCGTGGGGACGATTCTGGAGAAGAGTCTGGTACGGAACATCTTCATGTACTCGGACTTCTCCACCGCCTCCACGCACTCCTGGACGGGCAGGCCGAGGTTCTCCCACACCTCGCCCTGATTGAAGCGGTCGCGCATGTGGTAGCAGGCCTCGACCACGAACTCCTCGCGCTCGTCGCGCTCGGCGTCGGTCAGCTGCGGGTAATAATCGCGGAGCGCCAGCCGCCCGAAGGCCACGTGCCGCGCCTCATCCTGCATGACGTAGGCGTTGACGCCGGCGGCCAGCGTGTTGGTGGAGTTGTCGCGGATGCGCTGGAAGGCGGCGAGGGCCAGCCCCTCGATGAGCACCTGCATGCCGAGATAGGTCATGTCCCAGCGTCGATCGGAGATGGTGCTCTCGAGGAGGAGGGCGAGGGTCTTGGTGATGGGGTAGGCGAGCTTCACTTTCTCGTGGAGGAGGCGGGCGTAGGCCTCGACGTGGCGGGCCTCGTCCATCACCTGGGTGGCGGCGTAGAACTTGGCGGGCACCCCCGGCACGGTCTGGACGATCTTGGACGTCGCGATGAGGGCGCCCTGCTCACCGTGCATGAACTGGGACAGCGTGTGGGCCTGGAGATTGCGCCGGACATGGGCCTTGTCCTTGTCGGACAGGCTGTTCCAGAGCGACGTGCCGTAGATGGCGATGGTGCGATCGTCGAGCCCCATGGGGTTGTCGGGATCCACCGGAAGCGACCAGTCCAGACGCTCGGCGGCGTCCCACTGCTGCTTCTTGCCCTTGGCGTAGAGCTTGAGGAGGTCGGCGCCGCCGTCTTCGTATTCCCACGTGAAGGCGGTGGTGGTCTGTCCCTCGAATTTCCACTGGGTTTGCTCGACGGGCAGCCTGTACAGAAACTGGCTCGACATCCGCTCCTCCCATGCTTTCTCAGGCTCGCTCCGGTCGTCATGACCGGGCACTATCCGTACGTGAGCATAGCATCTAGACTATCGGCATGCCTACCCCACTGAAGGGACGAACCGTGCTCGTCACCGGCGCCGCCGGCGGCATCGGCGCCGCCACCGCGCGTCGCCTCGCCGCCGACGGCGCCCGCCTCGTGCTCGCCGATCTCGACGGCCCCCGCGTCGAAGCGCTGGCGGCGGAGCTGGGCCAGGTGGCGGTGCGCGCCGACGTCACGCGCGAGGCGGATGTCGCGGCGATGGTGGACGAGGTGTATCGCCGCTGGGGCCGGCTCGACGTGCTCTTCAACAATGCCGGCGTGATCCGGGTGCAGCCCCTGCTGGCCGTCACGCCGGCCGAGTGGGACCGGGTGCTCGACGTCAATCTGCGAGCGGTGTTCTTCGTTCTGCAGGCGGCGGCGCGGCGCATGGTCGATCAGGCCCCCATGGAGGGCTCCGAGCTACGCGGCAAGCTCATACAAACGGCATCCATCGCCGCCTACCGGGGCGCCAATCCCCTGGTGGGACCGTACGCGGCCTCAAAGGCGGGGGTGGTGAGCATCACGCGCACGGCCGCCCAGGCCTTGGCCGGCAAGCGGATCACATCGAACTGCGTCTGTCCGGGGGCGGTGGACACGGCCATGTGGGAGCAGATTGATCGCGAGTGGGCGGCCCTGGAGGGGTTGGTGCCGGGGGAGGCGTGGAAGCGTCGCACCGCCGGCATCCCACTCGGGCGGGCGGAGAGCGCCGCCGACGTGGCGGGCCTTGTCGCCTTCCTCGCCGGCCCGGATTCCGACTACATGACCGGGCAAGCGATCAATATCGACGGCGGCCTCGTCATGGGCAGCTGAGCGCGCCGCCGAGTAATCCGTACACCCTAGGTAAAAATTTCCTTAGGACACCGCCGCGGCCACTTCTTTCCCCGCCTTCGATCGAGGGTCACCGCTCCTATCCTTCGTCGCCGTCTCGCGGGGTTGGGACGTGAGCGATGACTCCGCGCGACTCGACGGTCATCGCTGGCACGTGCGATGCGTCACTCAGCAGGCATGATGCCTCTACTCCGTCCCCTGCTCGACGCGGGAACGGCCCAGGCGTGGGAGACCCCTGAGACCGGTGTGCTGATCCGCATCGGGGTCGCGGTGATCCTGGCGGTCCTCGTGATCGGCTGGCTGGTGGATTCTCGCCGCCGAAAGGTGGAGGAAGCCATGGCCTTGCAGGGGCACGTGTCGGACGCCCTCATGGCCGACTCGGAGGTCGGGTGGACGGTGACGCCGGTGGCACGGGTGCCGCTCCGCCCCGGGAGCCAGATCGTCCTGGAGCTTCGCGGCTCCGTGCCCTCGCCTGAGTCCCGGGACGCGGCGGTTCGAAACACCCTTCGGATCCTCGCCGAGCACCCCCACCCGGTCTCCTTCGAGGATCGGCTCTGGGTGGATTCCGCGCCCCTTCGACTCGCCGCGTGAGTCCGCAGGACCTGCGCTACCTCGGGGGGCCGCTGATCGCCCTGGCAGTGGTCGGTGTTTTCGCGGCCGGGCTGGGGTACGGGGGATATCGCATCGCCCGACACTTGCTCGGCTGGAACGTGGATGTCCGGGCCACGCAGCACGAGTCGCTCCAGATCAACATCGACGACGCCACGCTGCGGCGAGTCGACGTGGCCGACTCCAAGGTCGAGCTCACCTCCGATCTCCTTGGGATGTTCGGGGCGACGCTGCTGGTGACGCCGACCACGGAGATCCGGGTGGACGACAAGCCCGCGCAGCTGCGGGACCTGCCGCAGGGCGCGCGCGTCCGCGCCGCCTACCAGTGGCGCGACGGCTTCAAGATCGCCTCGCGCATCGCGGCCGAGGCGCCACCGCGCGCGCCCATCACGCGCTAGCCCGCCCGCTCGCCCTTTCGAGATCTCGTCAGCGATTCACGGCGAGCCCGACGGGGCAGGCCACGCCGGTGCCGCCGATCCCGCAGTAGCCCCACGGATTCTTGGCGAGGTACTGCTGGTGGTAGTCCTCGGCGTAGTAGAACGGCGGGGCGGGGAGGATCTCGGTGGTGATGTCACCGTAGCGCGCCTTGGCCAGCGCTTTGCCGTACATGTCGCGCGAGGCCTCGGCGGCGCGCTGCTGGGCGTCGCCGTGCGTGTAGATGGCCGAGCGGTACTGCGTGCCCACGTCGTTGCCCTGGCGCATGCCTTGCGTCGGATCGTGCCCCTCCCAGAACACCCGCAACATGGCGTCGTAGGGCAGCACCTTGGGATCGAACACGACCAGGACCACCTCCGCGTGGCCGGTGAGGCCCGAGCACACTTCCTCGTAGGTGGGATTCGGCGTGTGTCCGCCGGCATAGCCCACCGCCGTCGTGTAGACGCCCGGGGTCAGCCAGAAGAGCTTCTCGGCGCCCCAGAAGCAGCCCATCCCCACCACCGCCTGCTCGGTGCCGGCGGGGAACGGCGGCTCGAGGCGCGCGCCGTTGACGAAGTGGGCGGCCGGCACCGGCATGCGCTCCGCGCGTCCCGGCAGCGCTTCGCTCGCGTTCACGAGAGTCCGCTTCTTGAATCCCAGCATGGGTCGTCCTCCTCGGCGGGCGTGCCGCCGCTAGATGACCACTTTCTTGTCCCGGAGCATCTGGATCCGGTCCGCGCTGTAGCCCACCTCGGCGAGGATCTCGTCGGTGTGCTGGCCGCGGAGCGGGGCCGCCCGCCGCACCCCCGGGCTCATACGCGAGAACCGCAGCGGCGTTCCCACCACGGGGATCTCGCCCAGCTTGGTGTGCCGCACTCGCTGCACGATGCCGCGCTCGGCGGTCTGCGGATCGTTCATGACCTGGTCCACGGTGTTGACCGGCGTGGCGGGCACGTCGGCTTCTTCGAGCCGCTTGAGGAGCGGCTCCCGATCATATTGGGCGATGGTCCGTTCGAGGATGTCTTCCAGCTCGGTGCGGTTCTTCACCCGCTCCTGATTCTTCGCGAAGCGGGGATCGACGGCCATGGCCTCGAGGCCGATCGCGCGGGCGAGCTTGCCCCAGAAGCGGTCGTTGGCGGCGGCGATGAAGATCCACTGGCCGTCGCGGCACTTGAAGTTCCGGTACGGCGACAGCGACGGATGCCCCGAGCCCAGCGCGCGGGGCAGGGCGCCGGTGAGGAGATAGCCCTCCGCGTGGAAGGCGAGGAGGCTCACCGCCGTCTCGAGGAGGGAGCCGTCGACACGTTGACCGAGCCCCGTGGCTTGGCGCTGCAGCAGCGCGGCGGACACGCCCAGCGCGCAGAGGATGCCGGTGGAGAGGTCGAGAAAGGACACGCCCGCGCGCACGGGCTGCCCGCCCGGTTCGCCGGTGATGGACATGATGCCGCTGAAGGCCTGCATCAGCGCCTCGTAGCCGGGGCTGTCCTTGCGCGGGCCGGTGCGCCCGAAGGCGGAGACCGAGCAGTAGATGAGACGCGGGTTCTCGGCGGCGAGGGTGTCGTAGCCCAGCCCGAACCCCTCCATGGTGCCGGTGCGGAAGTTCTCGATGACGACGTCGGCACCGCGCGCGAGGGCCTTCACCACCTCGACGCCCTCCGGCGTCTTGAGGTCAAGCGTCATCGCGCGCTTGTTGCGATTGAAGAGGAGGTAGGCGGCGGCTTCGCCATCCTTGTACGGCGGCCAGGTGCGCGACTCGTCGCCCGCGCCGGTATCCTCGACCTTGACGACGTCGGCGCCGAAGTCGGAGAGGAGGGCCCCGCACCAGGGGCCCGCGATGACGCGGGACAGATCGATCACACGGACGCCGTCGAGCGCGAGGGGAAAGGAGGTCATGGCGCGTATGATACCGCGTCCCGCCTCAGATCTGCCGGGCGAGGAAGGCGGCCCGGTCCATCTGGCGGAGGATCGCGGCGATGCGCTGCCGATAGCCCGGGCGGTCGACGCCCGGATGCCAGACGGACGGCATGGGCAGGCCCGCGGCGAGGGCGGCCGCCTCCGGCGGACCCAGGTCGGCGGCGGGACGGTGGAAGTAGCGCTGGCTCGCCGCGCCCGCGCCGTAGACGCCCGGGCCGAACTCGGCGACATTCAGGTAGAGCTCGAGGATGCGGCGCTTCGTCAACGCGCGCTCGAGCTGCCACGTCAGGATCGCTTCCTTGGCCTTTCGCCATGGATTCCGGGACCGCGACAGCCACAGGTTCTTGGCGAGCTGCTGGGTGATGGTGGAGGCCCCCCGCGGCGTCTCGAGATCCCGCACCGCGTCGGTCAGGGCGTTCTGCACCTCGCCGAGGTCGAAGCCCCGGTGCGCGAAGAAGTTGATGTCCTCGGCCACCAGCACCGCGCGCTTGAGATCCGCGGAGATCGCGGCGTACGGCGTCCACGCCCACGCCACGCGGTCGGGCCGGCCCTGGGCGCGCTGGCGGGCGCGATAGTCGTCGATGAAGGCGGTGGTGGCGGGGCGCTCGCGCGCGAGCCGGCTCACGTCGGGCCAGGTGACGGCTTCCCACCCCGCCCACGCGCCCAGCGCGAGGACGAGCGCCCAGAGCAGGCGTCGCCCCCAGCGCGCGCGTGGCTTGCTCCGGGCCGGCATTTCCACTATGTTCTCCCGGAACCGAGCCCGCGCCCAATTTCGAAAGGAGATCCCATGCCCCCCGTCGATCCCAACGAGCCCCTCATGACCGGCGAGAACTCCTTCATCCGCCTGAGCCCCGACGGGGGCAAGACCATGACCGATCGGGTGAGCCACTGGCGCGTGCTCTGGTGCGGCGCCGGCGCCGGCCACGTGCTCTTCATGCAGAGCTCGCTCACCGACAACCGCGTGAAGATCTACAGCGACAACATCGCGGTGGCCCGGTGGCTGCAGACCAATATCGAGAAGCTGCTCTTCCCCGCCTTTGCCGATACCAGTCTCCCCGTCCTGCCCGCCGCCTTCGAGCGGTCCGGCGGCCCGCGCTCCAGCGCCACCGAGGCGGTGATGGCCTCCGACGCGCGCATCAACCTGTCCTGGTACGACTGCATCGCGCCGTTCGTCCTCCACGCGCCGCCCGGCTTCAACGACCGGCCCATCGGTGTCTTCAGCACCTTCTTTCCCGCGCGCGGGGCGCAGATCGAGATGAACGGCCGCGTCGCGCCGGGCAGCGTGTGGGCGGAGATGCGCGGCGACCGTCAGGGCTCGAGCGCGTGCCTGGCGTGGTCGGAGACCTGGGTGAAGCCGCGTTCCTAGCGGCCCGGCCGCGGCGGAGGGCAGCAGGCGGGGGCGCACTCGTCGGGCGCGGGGCCTTCCGCGCCCAGGGCGAGGCGGGGGGCGGCGGCGGTGCGCTCGAGAATCAGCTCGCGAATCATGGCGATGAAGCGCGGGTGCACGCCCACGGTCTGGGCGCGCGCGAAGGCGAGGCCCAGCGCCTTCGCGCGCGCGGCCGCCTCCACGTCGAGGTCCCAGCGCACCTCGAGATGGTCGGACACGAAGCCGATGGGCGCGACCACGACCGCCTCGGCTCCCTCCGCGCGAAGAGTCTCCAGGTGCTCGCCGATGTCCGGGCCCAGCCACGGGACGGCGGGCGGGCCGCTACGGCTTTGATAGACGAGGCGCCAGAGGCGTGGCGCGGCCAGCCGCTCGGCCACGAGCGTGCAGGCCGCCACGAGCTGGTGTTGATAGGCGCTGGTCTCCGCCATGCCAATCGGGATGCTGTGGGCCGTAAAGGCCAGGCGCGCCGTCGCCCGGGACGTCGCGGGCAGGGCGTTCAACGCCGCCTCGACGCGCTCGACCATGGGCTCGATGAAGCCCGGGTGATTCCAAAAGAGCCGTAGCTTGTCCACCACGGGCGCCGCCGCGCCCACCTCCGCGCGCGCCCGCGCGAGGTCCTCCAGGTACTGGCGGCACGAGGAGTACGAGGCGAACGCGGACGTGACGAAGGCCAGCGCGCGCCGCACGCCGTCCGCCGCCATGCGCCGGAGCGTGTCGGCGAGGAACGGATGCCAGTTCCGATTGCCCCAATACACGCGCAGCGCGGAGCCACGCGCCGCCAGCTCGGCCCGCAGCGCCTCGACGAGCGCGCGGTTCTGGGCGTTGATCGGGCTCACGCCGCCGAAGTGGTGGTAGTGCTCGGCGACTTCGAGCAGGCGCGCGCGCGGAACCGCGCGCCCGCGGGTGACGTTCTCAAGAAATGGCATCACGTCGTCGGGCGCCTCGGGGCCGCCGAACGATATGACGACGAGCGCGTCGTAGTGCGCGTGGTGCATGCCGCTCAGTGATAGCACGAGGATGTAAGCCTTACACCGGCCGGATGTAATTCCTCCGCTCCGGCCCCCGCGCGCAGATTTTTCCGCGCGTGCGTGCGCACCAAAGAGTCCTTGTTATATCTCCATTTGCGCGGCATCCGCGCTGCGCGCGCGGTGGCACACACGTTGCCGGTGAACTCTTCCATCGGAATCGCAGTTAGGACCAGCGAACGGATCGAACCCGGCGACTGGCGCCGACGGCGAACGTGGCGCAGTCGAACCGAACCACTCACAGGAGGAGCGATCGATGAAGGTGACTCGCATCGTGGCGACCATCGTGGCAGCGGCGTTCTCGGTGTGGACCATCGGGTCCGCCGTGGCGCAAACGCCCGCGCCCGCCCCCAAGCCGGCCGAGACGAAGCCGGAGGCCAAGCCGGCGACGACGGAGACGAAGCCCGCCGACAAGGCCGCGGACAAGTCGATGAAGAAGGCCGAGGGCAAGGAGAAGGCGAAGGGCAAGGAGAAGGCGGCCGAGAAGCCCGCGGCCAAGCCGGCCGAGAAGCCCGCGGCCAAGCCGGCCGAGAAGGCCGAGGCCAAGCCGGCCGAGACCAAGCCCGCCGAGAAGCCGAAGACCAACTAGGACCGACAACGACCCGCGTGAGTCCGGTGCATGCCGGGCGACGCGGTTTCCCGGGGCGTCGTCCTCAGGGCGGCGCCCCGGCTTGCTTCTCTTGATCCGCGTGTTAGCGTGGAAGGAGCGATGAACGCGCCTCGAGCCCTCGTGCTGAGCTTGGTCCTGATGTCCGCGGTGGCTCTAACCGCGCGGCCGAGCCCGGCCGGCGAGGAGGCGCTCGCGGGCCTGTCCTTCCTGGTTCCGGTCCCCGCGGCGGTCACGGGCTCGTCGCCCCTGGACGCGCTGGATCTATCGGTGGTGCGTGACGGGTCCGAGGGCACGTTGCGCGTGCCGCTGGCCGGCCGGGAGGACAACCGGCCTCAGAGCCGCCTCGTCCCGTACCTCGCCGTGGGCGCGAGCTTTCTGACCGACAGCAGCGTTCGCGACAGCTCGGTGCCCTACGAGGACGCCTCGCGCGCGCAGCGGTCGGGGATGGACATGGGCGCCGGCCTCGCGTGGAAGCTCTCGAATCGCCTCGAGCTGTTCGGCGAGTACCGCTTCCTGCGGATGAATCCCGATCCCGCCGCCGCCGTCGGCACCGGTGTCCTCCACCGCGATACCGACGGGCCCTTCTTGAAGGGCGGGTTCACGATCCGCCTCCCCTAACCGGGGCCGAGCGGCGAGAAGGGTCCAGCCGCGAGGCGCCGCGCGAAGGTCGCACGCGAGGCGTAGCTCTCTACGGCAACGAAGCGGATGGGCCCTTCTCGGCGCTCGGCGCGCGCTGCCAGACGGCGTGGCCCACGAAGAACGGCCCCAGGCGCTCGATGTACTCCGAGGTCTGAATGGTCCGCCGCATGGCCTGGACCAGGTGGGAGAGGGGATGGAGCGCGCGCCCCACCAGCCCAATGACGAAGTCGTTGTCGCTGGTGTCCAGCCCGTAGCAGGCCAGCCGGATGTCATGCGCGTGATCCGCTTCGCCGTACGCGCGGCCGATCGTGGCGTGCTCGTGCAGGATCTTTCCCTGGTCCTCCCGGCTGAGCCGCGCGAAGGCGCCCGTGCGTCGCAGCGGGTACCAGATGGCCCACGGCCACGCCGGATTCAACACGGTGCGCCGCGGGCGCTCCAGCAGCCACTCTGTCAGGTCGGGCTCGAAGCCGGAGGCGTAGGTGCGGCCCAGCATGGCGAGCTCGGGGCGGTGCGTGAGCGACTCGAAGGGCTCGGCGGCCAGCGCCTCGCGGAGGCGCGTCACGAGGAAGGCGGGATCCTCGGTCAGCGTGAGCACGCCGACCCCGCGAGGGTCGTTGAGATCGCGGTAGAGGACGGCGTCGGCGCCGCTTCGCTCGACCGCGACGGCCAGCGGCTTCGGATCCGCGCAGCCCGTGAACACCTGGAGCTGGACGAACAGGCGCCGGTCAAGGGTCTGGCCCCCAGCGCCGCGCTCGGTGACGTCCACCTGGTACGGTTGCCCGGCCTGGGGCCTGGAGGCCTCGCTCATGCCCCGAGGCTATCACGGAGCCGGAGCCGGGCCTTGCCCCCGCCGCGCCTTCCGTAGGACACTCGCCCCGATGCGACGCTTCGACGTGGTGATCCTGGGCGGGGCCTTCTCCGGCGCCTCCGCCGCCATCCTGCTGCGGCGCGAGCAGCCGGAGCTGTCCGTGCTGATCGTGGAGCGCGCCCCCGCCTTCGACATGAAGGTGGGCGAGGCCACCACCGAGATGTCGGCCATGTTCCTCACCCGCCGCCTGGCCGTGTGGAATCACCTGGAGGTGGAGCAGCTTCCCAAGGAAGGCCTCCGCTACTGGTTCTCCAACGAGCACGTGAAGGGCCACGCCGACGCCTCCGAGACCGGCGGCTTCCTCCGCAGCGCCGTCCCCTCCTTCCAGCTTCGCCGCGACGCGCTCGACGAGCATCTCCTCGCCACCGCGGTGGCGGAGGGCGCGACCCTCATGCGCCCCGCCCGCGTGGGCGAAGTCGAGCTGGGCGACTTCGACCACCGCGTGACGGTAGAGCAGGACGGCCAGTCGGAGACCGTGACGTGCCGCTGGGTGCTGGACGCCACCGGGCGGGCCACCTTCCTCGGCAAGCGCCTGGGCCTCATCGACAAGAACGAGGACCATCCGACCGCGGCCATCTGGTGCCGGTGGAAGAACGTGCGCCACATCGACGACCTCGCCGCGCGCCTGGGAGGGGGCCTGGCGCAGCGCGGGCTCGGCTCGCGGCGGCTCAGTACCAACCACTACATGGGCTTCGGCTACTGGATCTGGGTGATCCCGCTCGGCCACGGTGAGACCAGCATCGGCGTCGTCTACGACACGCGGCTCATCGGCTTGTCCGAGGGCCGCGACCGCTTACGCGACTTCACCGCGTTCCTCCGCGCGATTCCCGCCCTTGCCGAATTGCTCGAGGGCGCCGAGCCGCGCGTGGAGGACCTCCGCTTCTACGCGTTCCTGCCCTACGTCACCCGCCAGTACATGGGGCCCGGCTGGGCGCTGCTGGGCGATGCCGCCGCGTTCCTCGATCCGTACTACTCGCCCGGGCTGGATCACGCCGCGTTCAGCGTCGAGGCCACCGCCGAGATCATCAAGGCCGACCGGGCGGGGGAGCCGCTGGACGCACGCATCGCGGAGCACAACGCCATCTTCGTGCGCTCGTACCACCGCTTCTTCCAGGCGGTGTATCAGGACAAGTACTACTACATGGGCGAGCAGGATCTGCTCTCGGCGTCCTTTCTCATGGACACCGCGCAGTACTACCTCTTCATCGTCATTCCCGCCTACCGCGTGTTCGGGCGCTTCAGCTGGATGCCGGTGCTCGGCCACGGCGGCGCATCGCTCAACTATCGCTTCATGCGCTTCTACAACCGCCGCTTCAAGACCATCGCACTCGCGCGGCGACGCCTGGGCGCCGAAGGCCGCCGCAATCACGGCCGCCGCCTCAAGCCCTACTTTGCCCTCGACTGGGCACCGGTCCGGATGACCTTCCGGGGCCTGCGCATGTGGGCCTTCGCCGAGCTCGACTTGCTCCGGTTGCGCGCGGTCTCGGTCTTCCGTCGGCCCGTTTCTCGCCCTCTCCCCCCAGAACCCTCTCCGCCTGCAGGGGGAGAGGGAAGGGTGAGGGGGTCAGTTCTGCGGCCACCCGGGCCCCAGCCAGAGAAAGCCGCGGCGGAGTAGGGCCTCCCGCCGGTCGAGCCGGTAGTCTCCTCGCTCGGCCAGCCCGATCGCGGCGGCTATGAAGCGCTGCCGCGGCGTCCGCGCCCCGCGCCGCGTCCGCTGCCAAGCGGCGTCCCACGCGGCGAAGAATCGGTCGATCGCCCCCGCCGGCTCCGCGTGGTGTATGAACGCCTTCGGCAGCACCGCGCGGAGCGTGCGCGGCGCGAAGTCCGCCCCCAGCCGCGGTGCCAGCACCACGCCTGCGCGCTCGAGGACGCCCGCCTTGCGGAAGAGATTGAACGCGAGGAGCCGTCCGTGCGGGTCGGAGGTGCCCTCGATCAGGAGGCCGCCCTCCGCCAGCGCCGCGGCCAGCGTGGCCAGGGCGGCCGCCACCTCCGCCTCGTCGTACTGGCGCAGCACGTTGAAGGCGCGGATCACGGCGACGCGCTCGCCGGGGCGCACCGGGAGGTCGAAGCCGCCGCGGCGGAACTCGAGGCCGGGCACGGCGTAAGGCTGCGCCTCCGCCACCCGCGCGGGATCGATCTCCACGCCCAGCACCCGGGCGCGCGGATCCAGCCGCCGCAGCCGGCGCCACGTCTCCTCCGTGGTGACGGGGTAGGCGCCGTAGCCCAGGTCCACGTAGAGCCCGGGCAGTTGGCGCACCAGGGCGGGGAAGGCGATCGCCAGGAAGGCATCCGTCTTCCGCAGGCGATTGGGCGCGGTCTTGCCCCGCGTGGGCCGGCCGAGCGGCTTCCCCATGGCACGCGATCTTAGTAGAGTCTCGCCCATGACCTCACGCGTCCTGATGGGGCCCGGGCCGACCATGGCCGACCCGCGCGTGCTGCGCGCCATGGGGGCGCCGCTGCTCGGCCAGTTCGACCCCGCGTTCACCGCCATCATGAACGACGTGATGGCGCTGACGCGCTTCGTCTTCCAGACGGAGAACGCCCGCGCCTTCCCCGTGCCGGGCACCGGGCGCGCGGGGCTCGAGGCCGCCATCGTCTCCCTCGTGGAGCCCGGAGACCGCGTGGTGGTGGGGGAATGCGGGCGCTTCGGCCTCCTCCTCGTCGAGATCGCCGAGCGCTGCGGCGCCGAGGTGGTGCCGGTGCGCGCCGAGTGGGGGCGCGCCATCGAGCCCGACGCCATCGCCGCCGCCCTGCGCGACGGGCGCACGCGCCTGGTCGCGATGATTCACGGTGAAACATCCACCGGCGTGCTCCAGCCTCTCGAGGAGATCGCGCGGCTCACCCGCGCTCACGACGCGCTTCTCATGGCCGACGCCGTCGTCACCCTCGGCGGCTGCCCGGTGGAGACCGACGCCTGGGGCGTGGACGTGATGGTGGCCGGCACGCAGAAGTGCCTCTCGTGCCCGTCGGGTCTGGCCCCCGTCACCTACAACGCGCGTGCGGAAGCGGTGCTGGCCGCGCGGAAGACGCGCCCGTGCAGCAACTACCTCGATCTGGGCCAGCTCGCGAACTATTGGAGCCCGCAGCGCTTCAACCACCACACCGCGCCCACGACCATGGTGTACGGCCTGCGCGAGGCCCTCCGCGCCATCCACGAGGAGGGCCTCGCCGCGCGCTTCGCCCGTCATCGCCTCCACGGGGACGCGCTGCGCGCGGGCCTGGCCGCGATGGGCCTGGCGCTGTTCGGCGCGGAGCCGCCCGAGCGCCGGCTGCCCTTCATCACGCCGGTGGTGGTGCCCGACGGCGTGGACGAGCTGCGGGTGCGGGGGCGCCTCGTCGAGGACTTCAACCTGGAGATCGGCGCCGCCTTCGGCCCGCTGCAGGGGCGCATCTGGCGCATCGGCACCATGGGCCACTCGGCGCGGCGCGAGAACGTGCTGCTCTGCCTGGCCGCGCTGGAACAGGTGCTGCGCCGCGAGGGGTGGAAGGCGGAGGGGGGCGCGGGGGTGGACGCGGCCATCTCCCATTACACGGCGGCCGGCGTGGGCGGGCTCGACATGGACGACAGCCTGGGGGCGGGGGGAATCGGGCGGGTGTGATATAACGCTCCCCACGACCGTCACGCCGCGACCGCGTTGCCGCGGCGGACGTGGCGCCGGCGCCACCGGCCTGGGGGACGCTTCCTGGATACCATTCTGCAGCTGGCGTTGAACGGCCTCGCCGTCGGATGCATCTACGGCCTGGTCGCGCTGGGCTTCGTGCTGATCTACAAGGCCACCGAGCTGGTCAACTTCGCCCAGGGTGACCTCCTCATGCTGGGCGCCTTCGTCTGCTACATGTTCGTGGTCTGGTACGGGGTGGGCTACTGGGTGGCCTTCGCCCTGGCCATCGCCCTCGTGGGCCTCTTCGGGGCGGTGCTCGACGCCACCGTGCTCCGGCGCGTGATCGGCCAGCCTCAGTTCGCGGTGGTGATGCTCACCATCGGCCTGGGCGCGATGTTCCGCAGCTTCGCGTCCATCACCTGGGGCTCGGAGATCTACACGCTGCCCACGCCCTTCAGCGCCCAGACCACGCGCCTGGGCGGCGTGAGCGTGAGCCACGAGTACGTGGCGATCATCGTGGGCACGGTGCTCCTGTGCGGGCTGCTCTACGCCTTCTTCACCCACTCGCGGGTGGGCGTGGCGATGCAGGCCTCGTCGCAGAATCAGCTCGCCGCCTACTACATGGGTATCCCGGTGAAGCGGATGTTCTCGCTGATCTGGGCCATCTCGGCGGGCGTGGCGGCGATCGCCGGCGTGCTGCTCGCCCCCGTCTCGCTCATCGACATCAACCTGGGCTTCATCGGGCTCAAGGCCTTCGCGGCGGCGGTGCTGGGCGGCTTCGGCTCCATCCCGGGCGCGCTCGTGGGCGGGATCACCATCGGTCTCATCGAGCTGTTCTCGGGCGCCTACCTGCCGCTCGGCGTGAAGGACGTGGCGGCGTACATCGTGCTGCTGCTGGTGCTGGCGATCCGTCCGCAGGGGATGTTCGGGACGGTGGGCCGCAAGAAGGTCTGAGCGCGTGCGCATCCCCTTCAAGACGACCTACGACGCCGACCTGGGGCTGTTCCGCGATCCGGTGCAGCGCCGCTGGTACGCCGCGCTGCTCGCGGCCGTGCTCCTGCTGCCGCTCGCCGTGCCCGCGTATCTCGTGGACATCAGCCTGGTCTTCATCTACGGCATCTGCGGCGTCTCGCTGATGGTGCTGGCCGGGTACACCGGCCTCGTGAGCCTGGGCCACGCCGCCTTCCTGGGCATCGGCGCCTACGCCCACGTCTTCTTCCTGCAGGACGTGGGCCTGCCCTGGGTGGTGTCGGTGGCCCTGGCCGCCCTGCTCACCGCGGCGGCCGGGATGCTCGTCGGCCTGCCCGCCCTGCGCATGACCGGCGTGTACCTCACGATCGCCACGCTCGCGTTCGCGCTCATCATCCAGGAGGTGTTCACGCGCTGGGAGCGGGTGACGCACGGCCTCAAGGGCCGGCCGGTGGACAAGCCGGTGATCTTCGGCGTCTCCTTCACGTCGGACGTGGCCTTCTACTTCCTGTGCGTGGCCCTGCTGATCGTAGCCCTGTGGCTCACCGCCAACGTGCTGCGGGCGCCCACGGGGCGCGCGTGGGTGGCCATCCGCGACAGCGAGATCGCCGCGCAGTCCATGGGCGTGCACCTGGCCCGCTACAAGACCATGGCCTTCGCCTACTCCGCCGGGCTCATGGGCGCGGCGGGCGCGCTCTTCGCCCACAAGATCGGCTTCCTCGCGCCCGACATCTTCAGCGTGCTGCTCTCGATCCAGTTCCTCCTGATGGTCGTGGTGGGCGGGCTCGGGAGCCTCCACGGCGCCCTGTATGGCGCGGTGTTCGTAGCCCTCTTGCCCGTGCTCATCTCCGAGGCTCGCGATTACGTGCCGCAGTGGGCGGGGCAGGCGGCGGCGGTGCTGGGCAAGGACGCGGGATCCGCCGTCTACCTCGCCGTCGAGCGCTTCGTGAAGCAGCCGGGGCTCGAACCCGGCGTGTTCGGCCTCATCCTGGTGCTCTTCATCCTGTTCGAGCCGCTCGGCATCTATGGGCGCTGGCGGAAGCTCCAGGTCTTCTTCTCGACCTTCCCCCTTTACAAGCGCGCGACGTTCCGCCGCCAGAAGACCTACATGCGCTCGGAGCGGCTCCGGTGACCTTCTTCGCGGCCGACGATCTCGGGGTCAACTTCGGCGGCATCCGCGCGGTGGACGGGGTGAGCTTCGAGGTGCAGCCGGGCGAGGTCTTCACCATCATCGGGCCGAACGGCGCGGGCAAGACCACCATCTTCAACCTGATCTCCCGCATCTACGACCCGAGCCAGGGGCGCCTGACCTTCCGGGACGAGGACATCACGGGGGTGCCGGCCCACGAGATCGCCCGCCGGGGCATCGCGCGGACCTTCCAGAACATCGAGCTATTCGAGCACGCCTCCGTGCTGCACAACCTCCTGCTGGGCCGCCACGCGCACGCGCGCCCGCACTTCGGGCAGGAGCTCTTCTTCCTGCCGTCCGTGCGCGCCCGCGAGCGCGTCCACCGCGAGGCGGCCGAGAAGGTGATCGACTTCCTCGATCTCCAGCCCTATCGCGATAACCTGGTGGTGAACCTGCCGTACGGGGTGCGCAAGGTCGTGGAGATGGGCCGGGCCCTCTGCACCGAGCCGACGCTGCTGCTCCTCGACGAGCCGTCGTCCGGGCTCAGCGTGGAAGAGACCGCCGAGATGGCGTTCTGGATCCAGGACATCCGCAGCCTGCTCGGCATCACCGTGCTGATGGTCGAGCACGACATGAGCCTGGTCGGCGCGGTGTCCGACCGCGTCCTCGCGCTCAACTACGGCCGCGTCGTGGCCTGCGGCACCTGCCAGGAAGTGCAGTCGCATCCCGACGTGATCAAGGCGTATCTCGGGGGCTGAGAATGGCCGACGCGCTCCTCACCGTCAGCAACGTGGAGACCTTCTACGGGCCCATCATGGCCCTGCGCGGGGTGAGCTTCAGCGTGCCGGCGGGGGCCATCGTCACCATCCTCGGCGCCAACGGGGCGGGCAAGACCACCATTCTCAAGACGGTCTCCGGCGTCATGGACCCCCAGAAGGGCACCGTCATCCTCGAGGGGCGCGAGATCCAGGGCATGGATCCGGACCGGATCGCGCGACGGGGGCTCAGCCACGTGCCCGAAGGCCGCGAGGTGTTCCCGTTCCTCTCGGTACGCGAGAACCTGCGCATGGGGGCCTACGCACGCAAGGACGCCGACGGCGTGGCCCGCGACCTTACGATGGTTCACGAGTACTTCCCGGTCCTGTCCGCCCGCGCGGAGCAGCGAGCCGGCCAGCTCTCGGGCGGCGAGCAGCAGATGCTGGCGATTGCGCGGGCGCTAATGGCGCGCCCCAAGGTGATGCTGCTCGACGAGCCGTCGCTCGGGCTGGCCCCCAAGCTGGTCAAGGACATCTTCGAGATCATCCAGCGCATCAATCGCGAGCAGGGCGTCACCGTCTTGGTCGTGGAGCAGAACGCCAACATCGCGCTCCACACCGCGGACTACGGGTACGTGCTCGAGCTGGGCCGGATCGTGATGGAGGACACCTGCGATCGGCTCCTGGAGAAGGACGACATCCGCGAGTTCTACCTGGGCCTCAAGGAGTCGAGCGTGCGCGGCACCCGCCGCTGGAAGAGGAAGAAGACATGGCGCTGAAGACCGAGCCCCTCCGGGCCGCCGCCGCGGAGCCCGCCCTCGTCCACGGCCAGGACACCCTGCCGCGCCTTTTCCGCCACGTGGTGCGGGAGCGCGGCGACCGGGTGGCGATGCGGGAGAAGCAGCTCGGCATCTGGCGCGGCATCTCCTGGCGCGAGTACGGCGAGCGGGCCAAGCGGGTGGGCCTGGGGCTGGTCGCGCTCGGGCTCCGGCCGCGCGACGTGGTCTCGATCATCGCCGACAACCGGCCGGAGTGGCTCTACACCGACCTCGGCGTCATGTCGGTGGCGGGCATTCCCAACGGCATCTACACCACCGACTCCGCGCGGCAGGTCGAGTACATCGTCAACGACAGCGGCACGCGCTTCTTCTTCGCGGAGAACGAGGAGCAGCTCGACAAGATCCTGGAGGTGCGCGGCGGCTGCCCGACGCTCGTGAAGATCATCGTCTACGACATGGACGGGCTCCACGACTTCCGCGACGAGCAGGTGATGTCGTTCGATGCGCTTCTCGAGCTCGGTGCCGGCTACGATCGCGAGCACCCGGCCGCCTTCGATCAGATGACCGAGATCGCGGGTCCCGACGACCTCGCCATCCTCGTCTACACCTCGGGCACCACCGGGCCGCCCAAAGGCGCGATGCTGAGCCACCGCAACATCCTCTTCCAGCTGGGCTATGCGGACTTCGTCACCGTTCTGCGCGAGGGAGACCAGCAGCTCTCGTTCCTGCCGCTGTGCCACATCGCGGAGCGGACCTTCAGCGTGTTCAACCCGCTCTACACCGGCTCCACGGTGAACTTCGCGGAGAGCATCGACACCGTACCCGAGAACATCCGCGAGGTCGCCCCCGCGCTCTTCTTCGCGGTGCCCCGCATCTGGGAGAAGTTCTACTCCGGCGTGGCCCTGCGCATGCGCGAGGCGACGTGGCTGGGACGCCTCGCCTACGGCACCGCGCTGCGGGTCGGGATGGGCCTCGCCGACCGCCGGATCGCGGGCGGGCGCCCGTCGCTCCTGCAACGGCTGGCGTTCCGCGTGGCCGACTTCTTCGTGCTCGACAACGTCAAGCGGTCGATCGGGCTCCACCGCGCGCGGGGCGCCGCCACCGGCGCTGCGCCCATCGCCCCCGAGCTCATCCGCTGGTACCTTGCGCTCGGCATCGACATGGTGGAGGTGTACGGGCAGACCGAGAACACCGGGCTGGCCACCGCGATGCCCCCCGATCGGATCAAGCTCGGGACGGTGGGGGTGGCCCGGCCGAATACGGAGGTCCGCGTGTCCGCCGACGGCGAGATCCTCCTCAAGGGGCCGCACGTCTTCATGGGGTACTACGGCAAGCCCGAGAAGACCGCCGAGACGATCGTGGACGGCTGGCTCCACACCGGCGACGTCGGCACCATCGATGCCGACGGTTTCGTGCGTATCACCGACCGCATGAAGGACATCATCATCACCGCGGGCGGCAAGAACGTCACCCCATCCGAGATCGAGAACCAGCTCAAATTCTCGCCCTACATCTCGGACGCGGTGGTGATCGGCGACCGGCGCAAGTTTCTCTCGTGCCTGGTCATGATCGACCACGAGACGGTCGCCCAGTACGCGCAGGAGAAGAACGTCCCCTTCAGCAATTTCGCCTCGCTGTGCCGGGCCCAGGAGGTGCAGGATCTCATCTGGGGCGAGATCGAGCGGGTGAACCGGCAGCTCGCGCGCGTGGAGACCATCAAGACCTTCCGGCTGATCGAGCAGCTGCTCACCGCGGAGGACGAGGAGCTGACGCCGACGATGAAGCTGAAGCGCGCCTACGTCAACGTGAAGTACAAGAACCTGATCGACGGCATGTACGAAAGGAGCGACGCATGAAGCGACTACTGGTAGTGAGCGTGCTGGCCACCGCGGTGGCGATCGCCGGGGTGGCGACCGCCCAGAAGGAGACGCGCGGGGTCACCAAGTCCGAGATCGTCCTCGGCATGCACACGGACCTCTCCGGCCCCGCCGCCACCTACGGGGTCTCGTCGTCGAACGCGGTCAAGATGCGCTTCGACGAGGCGAACGAAGCCGGCGGCATCCACGGCCGCAAGATCAAGCTGATCATCGAGGACACGCAGTACCAGGTGCCCCGGGCCGTCCAGGCCGGCGCCAAGCTCTTCAACCGCGACCGTGTGTTCGCCATCGTGGGCGGGCTCGGCACCCCGATGAACAACGCGCTCTTCAAGGACCAGTTCGACGCGGGCGTGGTCAACCTGTTCCCGCTGTCGGCCGCCCGCTCGATGTACGAGCCCTTTCACAAGCTCAAGTTCTACGGGGCGGCCAGCTACGTGGACCAGGTCCGGGCCGGCATCAACTACTTCGTGACGAAGAAGGGCAAGAAGGCGCTCTGCGTGATGTACCAGGACACCGACTTCGGCAAGGAAGTGCTGGACGGCGTGCAGATCCAGGCGGAGAGGATGAAGCTCAAGATCGTCGAGACCACCGCCCACAAGCCGACCGACCAGGACTTCAGCCCCCAGATCACCAAGCTGAAGGCCGCGGGCTGCGACCTCGTAGTGCTGGGCACCATCGTGCGCGACTCGATCGTGCCGTACGCCACGGCACGCAAGATCGGCTGGACCGACGTGGACTTCCTCGGCTCCGCCGCGTCCTACGATCTCTTCGTGGCCGCCGCCCAGGGCGGCGTGACCGAAGGCTTCTACGCGATGGGCCTCACCGCGATGCCGTATCGCGACACGCTCTCGCCCCCGGCGCAGGCGTGGTTCGATCGCTACAAGGAGCGCTACAAGGTGGAGCCCAACATCGGGGCAATCTACGGGCACGTGGCCGCGGATCTCACCGTGACCGCCATCGAGAAGACCGGCCCCGAGCTCACCACCGACAACTTCGTGAAGGCGCTGGAGTCGATCAAGAGCTACAAGGACATCTTCGGCGGGCCCGAGGCCAGCTTCGGCCCCGACAAGCACCAGGGCGCCAGCTCCTCGTTCCTGGCCCAGGTCAAGGGCGGGCGCTGGGTCCGCCTGACGGACCCGCTCGGCTTCTAGTACCTCGCCCCTCACCCTGCCCTCTCCCCTGGAAGGGGAGAGGGTTGGGGCGAGGGGTCAGCCGCCGCTCTTCTCGATCTTGGCCCAGGTGTCGCGGAGGCCGACCGTTCGATTGAACGTGAGCCTGCCGCCGCGGGAGTCCGGGTCCACCGTGAAGTACCCCACGCGCTCGAACTGATAGCGCGTGCCCGGCTTGGCGCCGGCCAGGCCGGGCTCCACCTTCGCGTCGGTGACGCGCTCGAGCGACGCCGGGTTCAGATGGGCCTTCCAGTCGAGGCCGTCCTTCTCGTCGGATGGGTTGGCCTTGGTGAACAGGTGGTCGTAGAGGCGCACCTCGGCGGGGAGGGCGTGCTGCGCCGACACCCAGTGGATGGTGCCCTTCACACGGCGGCCGTCGGGGGCGTCGCCGCCGCGGGTGGCGGGGTCATAGGTGCAGCGCACCTCGGTGACCTGGCCCGTCGTCGGATCCTTGGTCACGCCGGTACAGCGCACGAAGTAGCCGTAGCGCAGCCGCACCTCCGCGCCCGGCGAGAGGCGAAAGTACTTCTTGGGCGGGTCCTCGCGGAAGTCGTCCTGCTCGATATAGAGAACGCGCGAGAAGGGGAGCTTCCGCGTCCCCGCCGCCGGGTCTTCCGGATTGTTGACCGCGTCCAGCTCCTCCACCTGGCCCTCGGGATAGTTCTCGATCACGAGGCGCAGCGGGCGGAGCACCGCCATCACGCGCGCGGCGCGGCGGTTGAGGTCCTCCCGGATGCAGTGCTCGAGGAGGGCCACGTCCACCATGCTGTCGGCCTTGGCCACGCCGATGCGGTCGCAGAAGTCGCGAATGGCCTCCGGCGTGTAGCCGCGGCGGCGCAGCCCCGCGATGGTGGGCATGCGCGGGTCGTCCCAGCCCGAGACGTGGCGCCCTTCGACCAGCTCGAGGAGCCGGCGCTTGCTCATCACGGTGTGGCTCAGGTTGAGCCGGGCGAACTCGATCTGCTGCGGGTGGTACACGCCGACGGCGTCGATGTACCAGTCGTAGAGCGGGCGGTGGTCCTCGTACTCCAGCGTGCAGATCGAGTGGGTGATGCGCTCGATCGAGTCCGAGAGCCCGTGGGCCCAGTCGTACATGGGGTAGATGCACCAGCGGTTCTCGGTGCGGTGATGGGGCGCCCGACGGATCCGGTACATGACGGGGTCGCGCATGTTCAGGTTGGGCGACGCCATGTCGATCTTGGCGCGCAGCGTCCTCGTCCCGTCCGGAAACTCCCCCGCGCGCATGCGGCGGAAGAGGTCGAGGTTCTCCTCCGCCGAGCGGGCGCGGTGGGGGCTCGGGCGGCCGGGCTCGGTGAGCGTGCCCCGGTACTCGCGCATCTCATCCGCGGTGAGGTCGTCCACGTAGGCCTTGCCCTTGCGGATCAGATCCTCGGCCCACTGGTAGAGCTGCTCGAAGTAGTCGGAGGCGTAGTAGAGGTGCTGGCCCCAGTCGAAGCCCAACCAGTGCACGTCGGCCATGATGGACTCGACGTACTCCACGCTCTCCTTGGTGGGGTTGGTGTCGTCGAAGCGGAGATGGCAGGTGCCGTCGAAGTCGCGGGCAAGGCCGAAGTTGAGGCAGATGCTCTTGGCGTGGCCGATGTGGAGGTAGCCGTTCGGCTCCGGCGGGAAGCGCGTGATGACGCGCCCGTCGAAGCGGCCCGTGCGGTTATCATCCTGGACCGTCTGGTGGATGAAGTGCTTGCCGGGCGTGGGTGCGGCGCTGTCGGTCACCGTTGGATCCTCACGCTGAATAGTAGCATCGCCCGCCCTCGCCGCCCCTCACCCTGCCTCCTCACCCCTCCGGCGGAGAGGGGTCAGGGCCGCGCGGGGTGCGCGCGGACCGCCGCCTCGTTCACCTCGGTGCCCCAGCCGGGGCCGCGCGGGATGGTGAGGTAGCCGTCCTTGATGTCCGGCTTGACCGTCACGAGGTCGTGATACCAGGGCACCACGTCCGGGTCGATCTCCATGATGCGGAGGTTCGGCACCACCGCGCTCCAGTGGGCGTTCATCATGGTGGCGAGGTGGCCGTAGAAGTTGTGCGGAGCCACGTTCACCTCGTACGCTTCGGCCATCGCGGCGATCTTGAGGGCCTCGGCCACGCCGTTCCAGGGCGTGTCCACGATGGCCACGTCCACCGACTGCTGCTCGAAGAAGGGCCGGTAGTCGCGCCGCCCGAACAGACACTCGCAGGAGGCCACCGGGATCTTGGTCTGGGTGCGCACGTAGTGGAGGGCCTTGGCGTCCCGCGTGTCCATCTCCACCCAGAAAAGGTCGAAGGGCTCCATGGCCCGCGCCATGGCGAGGAAGCCCTCCGTCTTGTAGTTGAAGTTGAGGTCCACGAGGATGTCCATGTCCGGCCCCGCGCCCTCGCGGAAGGCGGCGAGCTGATCGCGGATGGCGCGCACGATGTGGCGGTCGGCGTTCAGCTCGGGGAAGCCGGCGCTGCGGGCAAATCCCGGCACGTACCCGCTCGGGTTGTCCCCTCCCAGCAGCAAGACGTTGGTCTTGAGGGCGGTAAAGCCCTTGGCCACCACTTCCTTGCCCACCTTCACGATATCGTCGAGCGTCCGCACCGGGGGGAGCTGCATCTCCTTGGCGCGGTTCCCCACGCGATACGTGGCGCAGTGGGACCAGTAGAGCCGAATGCGCTCGCGTAGCGGCCCGCCCAGGAGCTCGTACACGGGGATGCCGAGGCCGCGGGCCTTGGCGTCCAGCAGCGCGTTCTCGATGGCGCCGATGGCCTGCTGCGCCACGCCGCCGGTGGCCTGGCGGCGCAGCGCGTACATGAGGGCCACCTGCGCTTCCCAGGCGCGCGCGTCCTTGCCCACGAGGGACGGCGCCAGCGCCTCGATCATGCCGGTGACGCCGCCCGGCCCGCCGAAGTTCTCGTTGTATTCGCTCCAGCCGACGACGCCGGTGTCGGTGGTGAGCTTCACGAAGTCGAAGTTGCGCCAGCCGCCGTCGGCGTGCAGCGTCTCGATCGCGGCGATCTTCATGCGCGCGGCACACCGCCGGGGATCAGCCGGTAGAGCGGCTCGAGATGCCCCGGGTCCGGCTTCACGATGGCCCCGTGGGAGCGGAACACGTCGACTACCGCCGCGTTGAGCGGGGCGGGGACGCCGAGCCGCTTCCCCTCATTCGCCACGTAGCCGTTGAGGTGCTCCACCTCCGTGCGCCGCCCCCGCATCACGTCCTGCAGCATGGAGGGGCGTCCGCCGCGCCGGCTGGCGGCGTCCGCCGAAACCGCCGCCTCTACTTCAGAGAGGCCCTTGCCGGCGGCCGCGTCCACGAAGCGCTGAGTGGCGATGCCCCAGATGGGCTCCACCTCGAACCCGGCCGCGCGGCCCACCGCGATCGCCTCGGCCCCGAGGAACACCGAGAGGCGCCGCGCGGAAGGATCCAGCCGCACCTCGGCGGTGCCGAGGCCGGACAGCGCCGACACGGGGTTCACCATGCAGTTGAGGGCGAGCTTCGACCAGCGCTCGCCCCAGAGGTTCGCGGTGGCCTCCGCCGGCGCCACCGCCGAGAGCATCTGCGCGAGGCGCTGGGCGCGTGGGGTGATCGTGCCGTCGTGCTCGCCGATCTTGAAGGCCGACTTGCCGGCATCCGTGCGGATGGCGTGGCCGGGCTCGTACATGCCCGCGCTGATCAGGATGACGCAGCCGAGCGTACGCTCGCGCCCCGCCACCGCGGCCACGCGATAGTCGTTGATGCCGTTCTGGAAGTCCACCACCACGCCGTCCGGCTTGAGGTAGGCGACGCCCATCGCGGAGGCCCACTCGGTGTCGTATGACTTCACCGCGATGAACACGGTATCGAAGGGTTCGACCACGCCCTGCAGCTCGTGGATGTGGAGCGCGCGCACCGGCACCACGTGGTCGCCGCAGGTGCCCGACAAGCGTAGCCCCTTGGCGCGAATGGTCTCCACGTGCTCGGGCCACTGATCGACCAGGGTCACGTCCTCGCCCGCCTTCGCGAGCAGTCCGCCCACCACGCACCCGATCGCGCCCGCCCCGATGATTCCGATCCGCATGGAGAGTCTCCTTTCGTCGAGCCCGGCTAGGCTATCATGGCAGCGCCCACCGGGAGGGGGCGTCCCATGCTCAGCGCCGTCGAGTTCATCCAGCTTGGTCTCAAGCGCCTCCACGCATCGCTCGACAAATCCCTCGCCGACCTCACCCCCGAGCAGCTGCATACCGTCCCGGCGGGGCATCCCAAGGCGAACACGATCGCGTTCGGCCTCTGGCACTACGCGCGCACGGAGGACAACGTGGTGCGCTATCTCCTCCAGGACCGGCGCCCGACGGTGTGGGGCGAGGGCGGCTACGCGGAGAAGCTCGGTCTCCCGCCGGTGGCGCAAGGGACCGGCATGTCCACCGCGGAGGCGCAGGCGCTCCGGATCAAGGACCTCGCCCTCTTCCGCGAGTACCAGGCGAAGGTGTGGGCGAGCACTGACGAGTTCCTCACGCAACCCGCCCGCGACACGGCGCTCGACAAGGTCATCACGGTGAAGCCGCTCGGGGAGATGCCGGCCATCGTCGCGCTCGGCACGGTGTGCCTCACCCACGGCATGACGCACTTCGGCGAGATCGAGCTGGCGCGCACCCTCGTGGGCGCGCCCACCGCGGCCGGCGTCTAACGGCTCCCGCCTCGGGGCCTGGGTCGGCCGTGCTCCGTGGAGGCCATCCGTGCAAGCTGGCGAATGATGGCGAGGGCCAAGTCTGGGTTGGCGCGAATGAGGCTCTCGAGACGCTCGGCCGCGACGACGAGCAGGATCGCGCGCTCGAGGGCTAACGCGGTGCCCGAGTGCGGGGCGTCGCCGAACAAGGCGACTTCGCCGAGTAGTTCTCCCTTCCCGAGAAGCCGGAGCACTCGGTCCTGGTCGAGGATGCGACGTCGGACCTCGACCCGGCCTTGGTGCACGAGGTAAGCCTCTCTCGGGCCAGCGTCCCCCTGACGGAAGATCACCTCGCCCGCCTCGAAGATCCTCGACGGCACCCCTGCGATTTTTCGACCCGGCGCGGCCATTCCTCGTCCTAGGCGAGCGTGGCGCGGCTCAAGGCGTGTAGCGCCACCGCCGCCGCGGTGGCCACGTTCAGGGAATCCATCTCCGGCGCCATGGGGATGCGCACCTGGACGTCGGCGGCGGCCAGCGCATCGTCGCTGAGCCCGCGCCCCTCGGTGCCGACCATCAGGGCCACGCGCGCCGGCGGCGGGACCAGCGCGGGGACCTCCCCGATAGTCCGCGCCTCCGCCCGCGGCGTGAGCGCGATCAGGGTGTACCCCGCATCCCGCAGCCGCTTGAGGTCCCGCGGCCAGTCGGGCAGTCGCGCGAACGGCAGCGCCACCGAGGCCCCGGCGGAGACGCGGATGGCCTTGCGGTAGAGCGGGTCGGCGGTGCCGGGCGAGAGGACCACCGCGCCCGCGCCCAGGGCCAGCGCATTGCGGAAGATCGCGCCCACGTTGCTGGCGTCGCCCAGGTCCTCGAGCACGACCAGCGTCCGGCCGCGCGCCTCCGCCAGCGTGGCTTCGGCGGCGGGCTCGGGGCCGCGCTCGCCCACGGCCAGGCACCCGTGGTGGAACTCGATGCCGACGATGGCCTCTACGATGGCCTGGGGCACGAGGTAGATGGGAACGCCCGCGGCGGCCAGGGGCTCGCCCAGCGCCTCCACCGCGGGCGGGGTGAGCAGTGCCGAGCGCGCGCGGTAGCGGCGCGCGGACAGGAGCCGGCGCACCACCTCACGGCCCTCGGCGATGAAGGTGCCGTCGCGCCGCCGACGCTCGGCATCGCGGATGTCGCGATAGTCGGCGAGGCGCGGATCCTCGGCATGCTCGATGGTCTCGACGCTGGGCATGGACGCCTGGACAATGCCTCCGGCGGCCCCTAGTATGCACACCTGATGAGCAAGGACGAAGCGGGCAACGAGACGGCGGCGGCCGAGGTCGCGGCACTCTTCGCGATCGTCAAGGCGCGCTACGGGGCGCGGCTCGACGAGGCGCAGCTCGACGGCGTGCGCATGGGGGTCGAGGCCATCGTGGACGCGGCGCGCCTCGTCCGGGCCGTGCGCCTCGCCAACGCCGACGAGCCGTATCAGACGTTCCGCCCCTATCGCGCGGACGAGTCGGCGTGAGCCTCGATCCCGTCTTTCTGCCGCTGCGCGCGCTCGCCGAGGAAGTCCGCACGCGCCGCGCGTCTCCGGTGGACCTGGCCGAGCTCTTCCTCGGCCGGCTCGAGAAGCTCGGCCCGCGCTACAACGCGGTGGTGACGGTGACGCGCGAGCGTGCCCTCGCGGAGGCGCGACGCGCCGAGGTGGAAATCGCCGCCGGCCGCTACCGAGGACCGCTCCACGGCATCCCGTACGGCGCCAAGGATCTCCTTGCCACCGGCGGCGGCATCCCGACCACGTGGGGCGCAACGCCGTACCGGGACCAGCGCTTCGCCGAGGATGCCACCGTGATCCGCCGGCTCGAGGCCGCCGGCGCCGTGCTCTGCGCCAAGCTCGCGATGATCGAGCTGGCGGGCGGCATGGGGTACCGGCAGCCCAAGGCGTCCTTCACCGGTCCGTGCACGACGCCCTGGAGCGGCCAGGCGTGGAGCGGCGGCTCGTCGTCCGGCTCGGGCGCGGCGGTTTCCGCGGGCCTCGTGCCCTATGCCATCGGCTCGGAGACGTGGGGCTCCATTCTGGGGCCTGCGGGCAACTGCGGCGTGAGCGGGCTCCGGCCGACGTACGGACGGGTGAGCCGCCACGGTGCAATGGCGCTCTGCTGGACGCTCGACAAGCTGGGTCCGCTCGCTCTCACCGCCGACGACTGTGGCCTCGTGCTGGACGCCATCGCCGGCGCGGATCCCGCCGATCCGACCACGGACGCGCGCCCGTACCACTACGAGGCAGGCGCGTCCGGCCGGCGCTTTCGCTTCGGCGTCCTCGCGGGCTCGCGCGAGGGCTGCAGCCCCGACATGCTCGCGGCCTTCGATCAGTCGCTCGCGGTGCTGCGCGAGCTGGGCACGGTGGAGGAGACGGCCATGCCCGATCTGCCATGGGAGGCCGCCACGCGGATCATTCTCCAGGCGGAGGCCGCGAGCGCCTTCGAGGACCTCATCGAGAGCGGCGGCATCGCGGGGCTGACCGCGCCGGAAGATCACTACACGCCGTACGCGCGCGACGCAATCCTCGCCAAGGACTACGTCAAGGCCATGCGTATCCGCGGCGTGATGGTGCGCGAGGCCGACCGGGTGCTCGCGCGCTTCGACGCCGTGGTGGCGCCCGGTCGGCCGACGGTGGCCCAGCCCATCGACCAGGAGTTCCGCTCGGGCTCGCGGGGCACCGCGCGCGACATCATGGGCGCGGTGGGCAACGGCGCGGGGCTACCCGCGGTGATCGTCCCCAACGGGGTAGGTGACCGCGGCCTCCCCACGAGCTTGCAGTTCCTCGGCCGCGCGTGGGAGGAGAACACGGTCCTCGCCGCGGCCAGGGCCTATCAGGCGCGCACCGACTGGCACCGGCGCCACCCGCCGGTGGATCCCTGAAACCCGACAAGGAGGCACCATGCTCGTCGTCGAGACACCACAAGACTTGAGCAAGCACATCGGCGAAACCCTGGGCCCGTCGTCGTGGGTCACCGTCGACCAAGCCATGATCGACAAGTTCGCCGAGGCCACCGGCGACCATCAGTGGATTCACGTGGATGTCGAGCGCGCGAAGCGCGAGCTCCCCGGCGGCAAGACCATCGCTCACGGTTACCTCACGCTGTCGCTGCTGCCGCGGATGATGCCGGAGCTGCTGAAGGTAACGAAGCGCTCGCGCGGCCTGAACTACGGCTCCAACAAGGTGCGCTTCGTGACGCCGGTGCCGGCCGGCGGCCGCGTGCGCCTGCGCTCGACCATCAAGGCGGTCGATCCCGTCGAGGGCAACGGCGTTCGCCTGACCTTCGAATCCGTCATCGAGGTCGAAGGCCAGCCCAAGCCCGCCATGGTCGCGGAGACGCTGGGCATCCAGTACGCGTAGCGGCGAATCCCCCGGAGCCGTGGGTGGCGGGGGGCGTCTCAACGACCACGGGGTACGCGTCCGCCTCCGCCCGTTGTGGCTGGGCTCCGCCTGGGCGCGCGCGGCTCGTATGAGGGTCGCAGGGAAACGGGTCTTTTGAGACGCCCCCCGCCACCCACGGCTCCGGGGGCCGTGAGGTGACGGGGTACCGCGCGGCGGCTATTTCGTGTCGTTCATCCCCAGCGCGCGCTCGATCGCCACGACATCCGTTGGCCTCGCGAAGGCTTCTGGAACCGGGTCGCCGGGGTGGCGGGGGCGGCCGATGGCCTTGAAGAAGTTTTCGAGGCCGTGCGGGGCGACAATCCACATCATGACGAGGTCGTCCGCGCCCTCGTTGATGAGCTCGTGCTTGACGTCCATGCCGAGGAAGCAGGCGGTGCCGGGCACGAGGGGATGCTCCTGGCCGTCGACGACCACGCGGCCCCTGCCGCGGAAGCAGATCTGTAGCTCGACCTGATCGCCGTGCGAGTGCTCGCGCACGCGGCCCCCGGGGGCGATGGACTGATAGCCCATGGAGAGGCCCGCGTAGCGCGTCTTCTCGGGATAGAGGGCGGGGTCGGCGTGGCCGTTGGCGGGGACGGGCTGCCAGTAGGACGGCCCTTCGCCGGGCTGCACGACCACCGCATGCCCGCGATGATGTTCGCCCCCCGCGCTCATCGCGCGCCTCCCAGCACCGCGCGGGCGGCCTCGAGGGTTTGCTCCACCTGGGCCGCGCTCACGTCGAGATGCGTGACCGCGCGGATGGACCGCGCGCTCATGGCGCCCATCCGAATACCGCGGGCGAGGAGTCGCTCGACCACGGTGGGGGCGTCGAGCGGGCCGGTGAGGTCGAAGAAGACCAGGTTCGTTTCCACCGTCGTGGGGTCGAGCTTCACGCCGGGCAGGGCGGCGAGCCCCTCGGCCAGCCGCCTGGCATTGGCGTGATCCTCGGCCAGGCGCTTCACGTTGTGGCGCAGGGCGAAGACGCCGCCCGCCGCGATGATGCCGGCCTGGCGCATGGCCCCGCCCATCTGCTGCTTGAGCCGCCAGGCCTCGGTGACGAAGGCGCGCGAGCCCGCGATGGCGGCGCCCACCGGCGCGCCGAGCCCCTTGGTGAAGTCGATCCACGCCGAGTCGAACGGGGCGGCGTAGTCGCGCGCGGCGACGCCGCTCGCCACCACCGCGTTCATCAGGCGCGCGCCGTCCATGTGGGTGGCCAGGCCGTGGCGGCGGGCCACCGCGGTGACCGCCTCCACCTCGCGCAGCGGCCACACGCTGCCGCCGCCCAGATTCGAGGTCTGCTCCACCCAGAGGAGGCGGCTCCGCGGGAAGTACCGGACCTCGGGGGCTCGAATCGCCGCCTCCGCGGCGGCGGCGGAATACTGCCCGCGCTCGCCGTCCAGCGGCGACACGTTCACCCCGGCGAGGGCGGCGGGCCCGCCCGATTCGAAGTGGATGGGATGCGCGGTGCGATGCGCGATCATCTCCTCGCCCGGCCGGCAGTGGACGCGGATGGCGATCTCGTTGCACATCGTGCCGGACGGCAGGAAGAGGGCGGCCTCCTTGCCCAGCAGCTCGGCCACCATCTCCTGGAGGAGATTGACGGTCGGGTCCTCGAATTTCTGCTCGTCCCCCACCTCGGCGTCGCACATGAAGCGGCGCATCTCGGGGGTGGGGCGAGTGACGGTATCGCTGAAGAGGTCGACGTCGATCCGCGCTGCCATGGGTGCGCCTCCGGGGTGAGCCTCTCGCCAGATGATACGGTAGAGTGACGCCATGGCCAAGCGCGTTGCCGGTCCCGATCTCGCCGCGGCGGCGCTGGCCGGCGTCGGCCTTCTCGTCGCCGGCTACCTCGCGTGGCTCAAGTGGACCGGCGGCACCGCGCTCTTCTGCACGGCGGGGACGGACTGCGACATCGTCCAGGCGAGCCGCTACGCGCGCGTTCTCGGATTGCCCACCGCGCTCTGGGGTGCGCTCGCCTACGCGGCGATCGGCGCGCTCGCCTTCGCCGGCCTCGACCGCGCGCGCTGGCGGGCCGCGTTCGTGCTGGCCGCCGCGGGCGTCGGCAGCTCGGCCTATCTCACCTATCTCTCCCTCTTCGAGCTGCGCGCGGCCTGCGTGTGGTGTCTCGCCTCCGCCCTCATCATGACCGCGCTCCTCGCCGTGCTCGTGTGGCGCCATCCGGAAACCGTCTCCGCGCATCCGGCGCGGCTCACCGCGCTTGGCGTGGGCGCGGCCGTGGTCGCCATCGCGGCGGGAGCCCTCGTCTTTGCCACCGCGGCACCGTCGGCGACGCCCTATCAGGAAGCCCTCGCCCGCCATCTCGCGAAGTCGGGCGCGATGTTCTACGGCGCCTACTGGTGTCCCCATTGCGAGGAGCAGAAGGAGCTCTTTGGCGGCGCGGCCGGCCTCTTGCCCTACGTGGAGTGCGATCCCAAGGGGGAGCGCTCGCAGACCGAGCGGTGCCGCGCCGCGGGCGTCAAGGTGTTCCCCACCTGGGTGCTGGGCGTCGAGCGGCGCGAAGGCGTGCAGCCGCTCGCCGAGCTCGCGCGCCTCTCGGGCTTCCGCTAGCCTCGCTGGGCGCCGGGCCGGCCGTTCTCGACCACGAACGTGGCGAGCGTGCTGATGCCGGAGCGCTCGTCGCGGACATTGTCGAGGGCCTGGAGCTCGGTGACCCAGCGATCCGGCGTGACCGTACAGCGAACGTAGCCGCGGTACTGGCCCTCGAAGTACCGCACGTGCGGATTCTCGGCGATCGCCCGCAGCATGGTCTGAATGGGCGGCCCCGCCGAGGAGATCGACGTGCCCACGAACTCGGTGGCGACGACGGGCGCTGTCTCGGTGAAGTCCACCTTCAGGTCCGTCACCCAGTACGAGTGGGCGTCGCCGCCGATCACCACCGGGTTGGGCACGCGCGCGTCACGGAGATGGGCGAGGATACGCTGACGCTCTCCCGCGTACCCGTCCCATCCATCCGTCCAGATGACGTCGGTGCCCCACGGGGTGCGGCGGCGCACCTGGGCCATGAGCTGCTGCTGGGCGAGCACGTTCCAGCGCGCCCCTGATCGGGCGAGCCCCTCGAGGAGCCAGCGCTCCTGCCCGGCTCCCAGGCGGGCCTGCGCGGGATCCAGGCGCGCGGAACAGCCATCAACCACTTGGCCGCCACCCCGCCGCCCCTCGCCGCAGGCCTGCACCGCACGGTACTGCCGGGTGTCGAGGATGAAGACGTCGGCGAGCGCCCCCCAGCGAAGGCGGCCGTAGATGCGCATCTCGGGGGTCGCCGCGCGGGCGGCGCCGCGGAGCGGCATGTGCTCGTAGTAGGCCTGATAGGCGGCGAGCCGCCGGCGACGGAAGACGGCGGGATCATCACGATACTGTGAGTGATCCCCCGCATAGTCGTTGGACACCTCGTGGTCGTCCCACGTGAAGACCCACGGGTGCATGGCGTGGGCGGCCTGAAGGTTGCCGTCGGTCTTGTAGAGCGCGTGGCGGCGGCGATACCCCTCGAGGTCGGCGGCCTCGGCGAGGCCGTGCTGCCGCACCGGCGGCGTCCGTGCCGAGGTCTCGTAAATGTAGTCGCCGAGATGAACGACGAAGTCCACGTCGTCGGTCTGCATGTGGTGATACGCGGCGTAGTGGCCGAACTCCCAGTGCTGGCAGGACGCGAACGCGAAGCGAAGCCGCGAGGGGAGGGAGGCGGGGTCCGGGGCGGTGCGGGTGCGGCCGATCGGTGACGTCTCGCCGCCCGCGCGGAAGCGATACCAGTAGGGCCGGCCCGCCTCGAGGCCCGCGACCTCGACGTGTACGGAATGCGCGAGGTCGGGCGACGCGAGGGCGACGCCCTGCTGGACGACGTGCTGCATCCGATCGTCGGTCGCGACTTCCCAGTCCACCGCGACGGAATCGGCTCCCATGCCGCCCCGCCCGAGCGGCTCCGGGGCCAGCCGCGTCCAGAGCACGACGCCGTCCGGCTGCGGGTCGCCGGAGGCGACACCGAGCTTGAAGGGATAGTCGCTGAGCCGCGACTGCGCCCGCGAGGGGCGGGCGCGGAGCGCGCCGCCGAGGAAGAGGGCGCCGAGCGCACCCGCTCCCGTCAACACGCGGCGGCGGGTCAGCGTGGACACGTGTCTGTCATCTTGCTGACGTCACCCGTGACACGCCGCTATCCATGAGACTCCCTTTCCCCGATGCATTCCGCGTATCTGGGGCCGATGGCACCCGCCGTGCATGATAACCCGGCCGTACCGCTGTCAACTTCTCCATCAGGAGGATCTTTGATGCCCGAACCTCGCTCCCGCCGCCTTCGATCTTGGCCTCTCTCGTGCGCGCGCGGCTTCACCCTCATCGAGCTGATGATCGTCGTCGCCATCATCGGTATCCTCGCCGCGATCGCCATCCCGCTCTACGCCAACATCCAGGGCCGGGCCCGCGTGGCGAAGGCGCAGGCGGACGTACGGACGCTGGTATCCGCGATCAGTATCTATTCCGCCCACATGGGGACGCTTCCCGGCGCGTTGAGCGCGCTCAACTCCGTGGCCACCAACGGGCTGGGGCAAACCGCGGGACCTTTCATGGGCTCCACGCCGGCACCGCCTGCGGGCTGGTCCGCCTATGCGTACAGCTCGTCGGCGGCGGGCACCTTCACCGTGTCGGCCGCCGGGGACAGCACCACCGTCAGCCTGCCCTGATCCGAGGAGAGATGGCGGCTCGCCGCCGCCCGCGGTAGAATTCTCCCATGCGGTACCGCGGCGCGGCGGTGGGTGCGCTCTTCGCGGGGGTTCTCGTCCTGACAGGATGCGGCTCGTCGGGACTCCGCTACAAGCCCGAGCCGCCCGGCGTGAGCGCGCCGGTCTCGGCCGACTACACCGTGCTCTTCGATCGCGTCCGCGTCGAGATCGACACGCGCGGCACGCGCCTGCTCGACGCGCAGATCCTCAAGGCCGACGGCACCGGCATCCGTCCGCAGACCATCGAGTTTCCCGGTTACTACAATCCGACCGGCGTCAGCTTCGGCTTCGGCATGGGCAGGTCGAGCTACGGCGGCGGCGGCGGGGCGATAGGGACAGGCGTCGGCTTCGGCACCTCGATGCCGGTTGGCGACGCGGTCGCCGACGGCAACACCGTCGCCTACTTCGTTCTCGATCAGGTGGGACCGGCGCCCTGGCGGCTGCGCGCGGATCTGTCAGGAATCGGCCCGGTGATATTCGTGCTCGGCGGCAGCGCGGGCGCGCCCAAGTAAAGTAGCGCGCCCGCGGCCGCTCGAGTCTCTTACCGGTCGCTGAGAACCAGCAGGGGCACCGACGACTTCCGGCGGAGGCTGTCCGCCACGTTCCGGTACAGCCGCGTGAACCAGCCGCGCCGGGGGGCGGTGACCGCGACCAGATCCGCCCCGAACACCTCGGCCTCCTGCGTGATCTCCTCGACGGGATCGCCGAAACGCACCACCGACTCCACCGGCACGCCCTCGAGCCGGGTCTCGGCCTCGCGCAGGTAGTCGAGCCGACGGTGGGTGATGCGCTCCATCTCCTGACTCTCGTACGCCACCACGCGTCCGTGATCACCGAACCTCTGCTCGGGGTATCCGGCCACGTTCAGGAGGCGGACGGTGGCGCCGCTGCCGCGGGCCAGGTCGGCGACGATGGGCAGCACATCCTCGGCGTGCTCGCTCCGATCCAGCGGTACCAGGATTCGCTTGGCCATGACGCGTCCTCCTTTCTCTCGCTTGTTTAGAGCGAGCGAGGCGTCTCAAGGATTCCGGAATCCCACGCGGCGCCTCCGGCGTCTGAATTGGTGGAGGTGAGCGTCATGGCCGCAGTCTTCGCAGGATTGCTGTTGCTGGGATTGGTCGTGGTGCCGCTGGTTCTCGCCGTCTGGTCCGACCACCGCCGTAACATGGCCGATACGGTCGCGGCGCGGGTACGGGCCGCCGTCCGTCAGCGTCTGGGCGGCGAGTCGTTCGTCACCGTCGAGGTGACGGCGCCGATGCTCGGTCAGCGGGGCCGGGTCGTGCTCGATGCGCCCGCGGGCTACGCCTGGATGATCGAGCGCGCGTGGTCGGCAGTGGTGTCACGGGTTCCCGCCGGCTACGATCTGGTGGTGAGCCATCCGGACGTCGTAAGCGCGCCGACCGAGCGGGTGATCGCGCCGACTCTTCGCCGCGCCGCCTGATCCGCGCGCGCACCGGCACGCCGGGCGAGGCCATCGGGTCTCGCCCGCGTGCTACCATCGGTGCCCGTGAGTCGTCTCTCCAGTCCCGGTGTCCGCGTCGTCGTCCTTCTCTCTGCCCTCACCGCCGTCAGCCAGTTCTATCGCGCGTCGCTGTCCGCCATCGCGCCCGAGCTGTCGCGCGAGCTGTCGCTCTCGCCGGAAGCGCTCGGCATGGCCAACGGCGTGTTCTTCCTCTCCCTCGGTGTGGTCCAGCTCCCCGTGGGCATGCTGTTCGACCGCTACGGCCCGCGGCGCACCATCGGCGCCCTCACCGTGCTCGCGGTGGCGGGCTCGCTCCTCCACGCCGCCGCCGTCACCCCCGCGACGCTCATCGCGGCGCGCGCGCTGATCGGGCTCGGATGTGCCGGATCCTTCATGGGCGCGGTGGTCCTGTGCCATCGCTGGCACGGCGGCGAGCGCTTCACGACGGCCCTGTCGTGGATCTTCGCGCTTTCGAACCTCGGCACGCTTGCCGCCGCCACCCCGCTCGCCGCGGTGACCGCCGAGGTCGGCTGGCGTACGGCGTTCGTGGGCGCGGCTGGGATCACGGTGATGATCGGCCTCGCGTTTCACGCGCTCGTCCGTGACACGCCGCCCGGCGTGATGCCGACGCCGACGCGGGAGAGCCTGGGGGCCATCCTGCGCGGCCTCGCCCGGGTGTGGCGGAGCCCGGGCCTGCCGCGCGTGCTCGCCATCCACACCTTCGCCTACGCGAGCATGATCACCATCCTGGGGCTCTGGGCGGGCCCCTATCTCAACGACGTGCACGGGCTGGGGCCGGTGGCGCGCGGCAACGCGCTCCTCGCGATGGGAGTGGCCCAGGTGGTGGGCATCCTCGCCTACGGGCCGCTCGACCGGATCTTCAACACGCGCAAGCGCGTGGTGATGGCGGGGACCGCGGGCTCCATCGCTCTGCTCGACGTTCTTGCCGTTGTCGAGCAGCCGCCGACTTGGCTCGCCGTGCTGCTCCTCGTCGCGTTCTGCCTCGTCACCGCCTACGGGATCGTGATCGTCGCGCACGGCCGGAGCCTGTTTCCGGACGAGCTGGCCGGGCGCGGCGTGACCACGGTGAATCTCGCCCAGGTGGCGGGCAGCGCGGGGCTCCCCATCCTCACCGGGGCGCTCGTGGGCCTCTTTCCGGCGGCGGACGGCGTCGCGCCGGAGATTGCCTATCGCGCCATCTGGGCCTTCATCGCCGTCGCCCTGGCGAGCGGGCTCGTCGCCTACGCGGGCGCGCGCGATGCGCCGCCCCTGACCGAATCTGATACGATGCGAGCCCGGCAAGGAGGCCCGCGATGAAGTTCGGCATCTTCTACGAGCATCAGCTCCCGCGGCCCTGGGCGGAGGACAGCGAGCAGCGGCTGTTCCAGGACGCGCTGGACCAGGTCGATCTGGCTGACCGGCTTGGCATCGACCATGCCTGGGAGGTCGAGCACCATTTCCTCGAGGAGTACTCGCACTCCTCCGCGCCCGAGGTCTTCCTCGCCGCCGCCTCCCAGCGGACCCGGCGGATCCGCCTCGGCCACGGCATCGTCCTCATGCCGCCGGCGTACAATCCACCGGCGCGCGTGGCCGAGCGCATCGCGACCCTCGACCTGGTGTCCAACGGCCGGGTGGACTGGGGTACCGGCGAGTCGGCCTCGCGCGCGGAGCTGGAGGGCTTCGTCATCGACCCGAACGAGCGGCGGGCGATGTGGCGGGAGACGGTGGAGCAGGTGGCCAACATGATGGTGATGGACCCGTACCCAGGGTTTCAGGGCAAGTACTTCTCCATGCCGGTGCGTAACGTGGTGCCCAAGCCGGTGCAGAAGCCGCATCCTCCCCTGTGGGTGGCGTGCTCGAACCGCAACACCATCCACCTCGCCGCCCAGCTCGGCATCGGGGCGCTCACCTTCGCGTTCATCGATCCCGCCGAGGCGCGCCAGTGGGTGGACGACTACTATGAGACCTTCAAGCGGGAGTGCGTGCCCATCGGCCACGCCGTGAACCCGAACATCGCCATGGTGACGTCCTTCTCCTGCCACCCCGACGAGGCGGAAGCGCGCCGGCGGGGCACGGACGGCTTCCGCTTCTTCCAGTTCGCGCTCGGGCACCACTACGCGTTCGGCACCCACAAGCCGGGCCGCACCAACATCTGGAACAAGTACGTGGCCGTCCGGGACGCCATGGGCATGGAGCTCATGGGCGGCGGCACCGGCGGGATCGGCACACCCGCGCAGCTCGGGGCGCACCTGCGCGCCTTCGAGGAGGCCGGGGTGGACCAGACGGTGTTCATCCAGCAGGGCGGGAAGAACCGACACGAGGACATCTGCGAGGCGCTCACCCTCTTCGTGGGCCAGGTGATGCCCGAGTTCAAGGACCGCGAGGCCGGGCGCGCCGAGCGGAAGGCCCGCGAGCTGGCGCCCTACGTCGCCGCGGCGTTCGAGCGTAAAGACCGTCTCAAGCCCCTCGCCGACGAGGACATCCCGACCTATCCCGCCTACGGGCTCACCGTCGCCGAGGTGGACCTGTCGACCTTGCCCGAGGCCAATCGCCAGCGCGCGCTCGTCTTCAGGAAAATGCGCGAGATCATGGAGCGCTCATGAAAGCCGCTCGCATCTACACCGGCGCCGACGGGCGCTCGCACTTCGAGGACCTCGACATCCCGCTCAAGCCGAGCGGGTACGGAAGCCTGTCCGACCTGGTGCCATCGTCGGGCGTGATTTTCCGCGAGACGCCGCTGGGCGGCGCGCTGGATTTCCACGTGGCGCCGCGGCGCCAGTTCGTCATCACGCTCGCGGGGCTCGTCGAGGTGGAGTGCGGCGACGGCACCAAGCGGCGCTTCGGGCCCGGCGACATCATGCTCGCCGATGACACCACCGGCCAGGGGCACATCACCCGTGAGGTACAGGGGCCCCGCCGGAGCCTCTTCATCCCGCTGCCGGAGAGCTTCGACCCGCGGCCCTGGAAGGTCTGAAGGGGATGGCGCGCGTCCTCTTCGATCACGTCGCCATCGGCCTGCCCAGGATCGCCGACGGCGCGCCGTTTCTCTCAGGCGTCCTGGGGGGAGTGCCCGACGCGGGCCGTCCATCGCCGGCGTTCCGCTGGGGGACATGGCGCTTCGCGGGTGGCGGCTCCATCGAGGCGCTCGAGCCCCGTGGCGACGACGGATTCCTGCACCGCTTCCTCGCGCAACGCGGACCCGGCGTCCACCACGTGACGTTCAAAGTGCCGAGCACGCGCGCCGCGTGCGACCGCGCCGTGAGCGCCGGCCTCAAGCCGGTGGGGTTCGACGACTCCGATCCGCGCTGGATCGAGGCCTTCCTCCATCCCAAGGAGGCGCTCGGCATCGTGGTCCAATTCGCCGAGGCGCACGGCGACGACGATGACCCGGGCGAGCCCCCGCCGGGCGTCCCGCAGCCGCCGCCGCCGGTCACCGTGCTCGGGCTGCGGCTGCGCGCCCATACGCGCGAGCGGGCCGACCGCCAGTGGATCGGCATCCTCCAGGGCGCCCCCGAGGAGTCGGGCCGCGATCAGGTGACGTATCGCTGGCCGGGCTCGCCCATGCGCCTGATCGTGGAGGTGAGCCCGCGCGGGGAGGAGGGGCCGCTCGCCATCGAGATCGCGAGCGCCCGCCCGCTGGACCTGCCCGTCGGCCCGCACCCGCGACTGGGCGTGACCTTCACCCGCCGGAGCTAGCCCGCGGCGGTCCCAGTCTTGACCCCCCTCGGGGTCTGCCCTACACTCGATTCGATCACGCTGTACATCAGATCGTCCTCACAGGAGGTTCCACGGTGCCCCTCTATCTCGACGTACACCACAAGATCGAAGGACTCACCGGCTCCGCGGTCGGCGACGCGCATCAGAAAGACCTCGCGGTCCAGCACAAGCACGGCGTGAACTACATCCGCTACTGGTACGACGAGGGGACGGGCAAGGTGTTCTGCCTCGTCGAGGCACCCAGCAAGGAAGCGGCCGAGGCGGTGCATCGCGAGGCCCACGGCCTGGTGGCCGACGAGATCATCGAGGTGAAGGAAGGGGCGTAGCCGCGACGGCGGCTCTCTCGCGATGGCCTGCGCGCAGTGCCAGCACGCGAACCCACCGAACGCGAAGTTCTGTAGCAGCTGCGGAAGCCGGCTCGAGCTGGCCTGCCCGGCCTGCGGTCACGCCAATACCCAGGGCGGCCGGTTCTGCAACCACTGCGGCGAGATCCTGTCCCCCGGCGCCGGTCCCTCCGGCGCCCCCGCCGCTTACACGCCACCGCACCTCGCCACCCGTATTCTCAACTCGCGCGGCGCGCTCGAGGGCGAGCGCAAGCAGGTGACCGTCCTCTTCGCCGACCTCAAGGGCTCTCTGGAGCTGCTGGCCGATCGCGATCCCGAGGATGCCCGCCGACTGCTCGACCCGGTGGTGGAGCGGATGATGGAAGCCGTCCACCGCTACGAGGGTACCGTCAACCAGGTAATGGGCGATGGGATCATGGCGCTCTTCGGCGCCCCGCTGGCCCATGAGGACCACGCCGTCCGCGCCTGCTACGCGGCGCTCCGGATGCAGGAGCAGGTGGGGCTCTATGGCGACGAGATGCAGCGGGCCCACGGCATCCCCATCCAGATCCGGGTCGGGCTGAACTCCGGGGACGTCGTGGTGCGGGCCATCGGCAGCGACCTGCACATGGACTACAGCGCGGTCGGGCAGACCACGCACCTGGCGGCCCGGATGGAGCAGATCGCCAAGCCGGGCTCCGTCCTGTTGTCGAGCGCGACGCTGCGCCTCGTCGAGGGCTATGTGCGCGTGCGGCCGATCGGCCCCGTCGCGATCAAGGGTCTCAGCGCGCCCGTCGAGGTCTTCGAGCTCGCGGGAGTGGCCTCCGCCCAGACCCGTCTCGAGGTGGCGGCCGGCCGAGGGCTCACGCGCTTCGTCGGGCGCGACACCGAGCTCGATCAGCTCCTCGGAGCCGTGGAGCGTGTCCGCGCGGGCCACGGGCAGGTCGTGGCGCTCGTCGGCGAGCCGGGGGCCGGGAAGTCGCGGCTGGTATGGGAGCTGGTGCACTCGCACCGTACGGACGGATGGCTGGTTCTCCAATCGAGCGCGCTCGCCTACGGCAAGGGCACGCCGTTCTTGTCCGTGATCACGCTGCTTCAGCGGTACTTCGGCGTGGAGAGCTCCGACGACGCGCGCCGGGTGCGGGAGAAGATGACCGGCCGACTCCTCACGCTCGACGAGAGCCTGCGGCCGGCGCTCCCGACGTTCGAGGCGCTGCTCGTGGAGGGCGGTGGGTCGGGAAGCGGATCCGGCGAGGGGCAGCACGGACCGGCCATCGACGCGCTGAAGCGCCTGCTCATTCGCGAGAGCGCGCGCCAACCGCTGCTGCTCGTCTTCGAGGATCTGCACTGGCTCGACCCCGACAGCCAGGCCCTGCTCGACAATCTGATCGAGAGCCTGCCTTCGCATCGCGTGCTGCTGCTCGTCAACTACCGGCCGGAGTATCGCCACCGATGGGGGAGCAAGAGCTGCTACGCCCAGATCCGGCTGGATCCGCTCGCGCCGGCCACGGCCGAAACCCTGCTCGAGAGCCTGCTCGGTCCCGACCCTTCGCTGGCGCCCCTCCGCTCGCTCCTCGTCCAGCGGGCCGAGGGCAATCCCTTCTTCCTCGAGGAGTGCGTGCGCGGGCTCGCGGAGACGGGCGTGCTCGCCGGCGAGCGCGGCGGCTACCGCCTCGCCCGGACCGTGCAGGGGACACAGGTGCCGGCCACGGTACAGGCCATCCTCGCCGCGCGGATCGACCGGCTGTCGCCCGACGACAAGGCGTTGCTCCAGCTGGCGTCGGTGGTGGGCAAGGACGTGCCGCTGGCCCTTCTGGAGTCCATCTCCGAGCTCGCCCCGGCCGATCTCGGAGCGCGTCTCGCGCGCCTGCAGGCCGCCGAGCTCGTGTATGAGACGCGGTTCTATCCGGACACGGAGTACACGTTCAAGCACGCGCTGACCCACGAAGTCGCCTACGCGAGCTTGCTCGCCGAGCGTCGCCGTACCCTGCATGCCCGCGTGGTGGACGCGATCGAGCGCTGCTTTCCGGAGCGTCTGGCCGAGCACCGGGCCAGTCTGGTTCACCACGCGTTCCGGGGTGAGGTGTGGAGCAAGGCCCTCGCGCACCTGCGCGACCTGGGCGCGGCGGCCTCGCCCGCGCAGATCGACGAGGTCCTGGGCCAAGGGCCGGAGAGTCCCGGCCAGCTCTGGTGGGCCGGCGAGCACGAGCGTGCGGTCAAGGCCGCCGAGCGCGACGCGGCCGTCGCGGTATCGTTCGGCAACTTCGGGATGCGCCTGGTGGCGAGCTGCCGGCTCGGCCAGGCCAACCACGCGCTCGGCTACTACGCCCGGTCCGCGGATGTGCTGCGGCAGACGATGGCGACGCTCCAAGGTGACCTGGTAACGCAGCGATTCGGCATGGCGGCGCTCCCGTCCGTGTGGGGTCGCTCGTGGCTGGCGTGTACGCTCGGCGAGCGCGGAGAGTTCACGGAGGCGCTGACGGCAGCCGAGGAGGCACTACGCATCGCCGAGGCCGCCGACGACGCCTACAGCCGCGTCCAGGCCACTTTCGGGCTGGGCACGCTGTTCGTCATTCAGGGGCAGGCGGAGGCCGCGATCGAGGCGCTGGAGAAGGGGCTCGTGATCGCCCGGCTCGAGGGCATCGCCCTGCTCGTGCCGTTCATCACCGGGCCGCTCGGCGCGGCCTACTCCCTCGCCGGCCAGCCCGGTCGCGGCATCGAGCTGCTCGAGCAGACCCTCGAGCAGGCCACGGCGAGTCGGCTCCTCGCCAACGAGGCGATGCGTCTGGTCTGGCTCGGCCGGGCCAATCTCCATGCGGGCCGGGCCGATACCGGGTTGGCGCTGGCCAGGCGCGCGCTGCAGCTGGCCGAGGCGCGCCACGAGCGCGGCAATGCCGCGTATGCGATGGGCCTTGTCGGTGAGGCGATTGATGCGGGAGCCGCCGCCGAGCCCGGCGCCGCCGTCGCGGCCTGGCGCGAGGCGCACGCGCTTGCCGAGACCCTTCAGATGGCGCCTCTGGTTGCCCACTGCCGTCGTGTGCTGGGTGAGCCGGCCCGATAGCCGGCGCGGAGCGTCAGTCGTCGAGCAGCCGCCTCAGGTAGTCGTTGAGGAAGCGGCCGTGCGGATCCATCCGATGGCGCTGGGCGTGGAATCGCTCCCACTCGGGATAGAGCGCGCGCAGCTCCGCCGCCCGGTGGGTGTGATGCTTGCCCCAGTGCGGGCGGCCGCCGTGATTGCGGAACACGGCCTCAACGTCCGCGAAGAAGCCGGCGTACGGCAGCTCCGCGGCCTGGTGCACCGAGATGGTCACGGTGGCGCGGCGATGGGCGGGGCTCAGGGGGATCTCGTCGGCGGCGAGCGTCCGGTACTCCAGCGGCCAGGCCACGTCCGGGTGCCGGGTCCGCATGAGCTCGCGGATCTCGCGCAGGCAATCCGGCCCCGCCGCCTCCGGCACCGCGAACTCCGTCTCGTTGAACTTGACGCTCCGCTCCGAGGGGAAGATCTCGTCGCTCCAGCCGATGCGCTCACCCTCGCGGCCCGCCACCGCCGCGGGCACGGCCTCCGTCGGCTGCAGCGCTTTCATGTCGCAGCGGTCGGTGCGCGGCCGCCAGAAGAACTCGAAGTGCCGGGTGGCCGCGATGTGATGGTCGAGGCCGGCCATGCACTCCTCGAACGACGCCTCCCACTTCCGCTCGTGCAGGCGATAGGCGGGCAGCACCCGGAGCCGGATCTGGGTGAGCACGCCCAGCGCCCCCAGCGCCACCCGGGCGCAATGGAAGAGTTCCGGCTCGCGGCGGGCGTCGCAGTCGACCACCTCACCCTCCGCGGTGACGAGCCGGAGCCCATCGACCTGCGTGGAGATATTGCCGAGGCCGCGGCCGGTGCCGTGCGTACCCGTGCTGACGGCCCCGGCGAGGCCCTGCCGGTCGATGTCGCCCATGTTGGCCATGGCCACACCGCGTGCGCGAAGCAGGGGGCCGAGCTGCTGGATGGTGCTGCCCGCCCACGCGGTGGCGAGGCCGGCGTCTCGATCGACGGAGACCACGCCGTGCAGGCCCGTGAGCGTGAGGAGGAGACCGCTGGACGCGCAGAGCGGGACGAACGAGTGTCCGGTCGCGGCGACCCGCACCGGTTGACCGGCGCGCGCGGCTGCGCGCACGAGGTCGGCAACCTCGGATTCAGACGTCGGAGCGGCGACGAGGGCCGGCCGGCAGGCGACGGAGCCCGACCAGTTCCGCCAGGTCGGTGGAGCGGGCGCCGCCCTCACTGACCGGGGGGGACCGAATAGATCGGGACGGTATGGCTCCGGGTCTTGAGCTGGGCTGCGCCATGCGACTCGACCCGGATGCGCTCCCCGAGCCCACCCCGGGTGTTCTCGTCGATGAGGATCGGCCGCCCCACGACCTTGGTATGCGCTTCGAGATGGGCGGCGAGATTGACGGTCTCCCCCACGCAGGTATACGTGACGCGCTGCTGGGTGCCCGTGAAGCCGGCGATCAGCGGGCCCGCCGCGATGCCGATGCCGATCCGGATCTCCGCGCCGCCCCGTTGCGCCTGCTCCCGGTTGAATCCCTCCACGAGCGCGAGCATGTCGAGCGCCGCCCGCACCGCGCGCTCTCGGTGGTCCGCGTGGGGCAGGGGCGCGCCGAAGATGGCCATCAAGCCGTCGCCGAGCATCTGGTTGACGATCCCGCCGTGCCCGCCGATGGCGTCGAACATGAGCGTGTAGTAGCTGTTGAGCAGCTCGATCGTCTCGACCGGCGACCGGGTCTCGGTGAGGCTGGTGAACGCTCGGATGTCGGAGAACATGACGCTCGCCTCGACGTGCTTGCCGCCCAAGGTCAGGCCGGTCTGGAGGAGCTCTTCGGCCACCTCGGCGGTGGCGAACTGCCGGAACAGCTCCCGCTGGCGGTCGCGGAGACGCTTCTTTTCCAGGCTCGCGCGGACCCGGGCCTTGAGCAGCACCGGATTGACCGGCTTGAAGAGATAGTCCTCGGCGCCCAGCTCGATGCACCGCGCCACGCTGTCCACCTCCTCGAGCGAGGACATCATGACCACGGGGATGTCCCGCAGATGGGGATCGGCGCCCAGCGCGGCCAGCACCTGGTAGCCGTCCATCTCCGGCATCTCGATGTCCAGCAGGACGAGATCGACGCGCTGCTTCCGGAGGGACTCCAGAGCCTCGCGGCCGTTCTCCGCGAACGTCACCGTGTGCCCGAGCTGTTCCAGGGAGCGGCCGAGGAGCAGCCGGTTCACGCGGTTATCGTCGACGACGAGCAGGGTGCCCGGCGGTCCGTTAGGCGAGGTCACGGCGGATCTCTCCCAGCGCACGGGCCACGCGCTCGGACATGTCGGCGAGCCGGTCCACCCGGTCGCCGACCTCGTGGAGGCGGCCGGCCTGGCCCAGCACCTCGAGCTCGCGCGCCTGGGCGGCGAGGGCGAAGGCGCCCAGGCTCTCGCTGGTGGACTTGAGGGTATGGGCGGCACGGCGGAAGGCGTCGCGGTCCGTGCCGGCACGGGCCCGGCGCAGGACGGCGACCAGCTCGCGCGCGTCGGCGATGAAGGTGTCGATCAGCTCCACGGCGAACTCGCGCCCCATGGTCGCGCCTAGCCCTTCGAGCACCGCGCGGTCGAGGACGTCCGCCGCCGGCGCCTTCTCCGGCGCTGCGCTGCCGCGGGGGGGCGCTTCCACGCGGGGCCGGCACCGCCCGAGCGCGCCTACCAGCTCCTCGACGCGGATCGGCTTGGCCACGTAGTCGTCCATGCCCGCAGCCACGCACAGCTCGCGGTCGCCTTCCATGGCGTTGGCGGTCATGGCGACGATCCGGGGCCGGTCCGCCGGCCAGCGCCGGTTGATCTCGCGCGATGCCTCGAAGCCGTCCAGCTCCGGCATCTGCACGTCCATGAGGACCACGTCGTACGTCTGGCGCTCGACGGCCGCGATCGCCTCCAGCCCATTGGCGGCCACGTCGGCACGATAGCCCATCTGCGCGAGGAGCCGGGTGGCGACCTTCTGGTTCACCACGTTGTCCTCGGCGAGCAGGATGCGCAGCGGGTGGCGCCGTGCCAGCTCCGGATCGAGCTCGCTCCGCGCCGCGCTCCGCTGGGGCACGTGGACGGGCTGATCGCCGAGGATGGAGATCAGGGCGTCGAAGAGCTGCGAGGGCTTGATGGGCTTGTTGAGGTAGGCGGCGAAGCCGGCCTCCTCCGCGCGCGCCTCCCGACGGCCGAGGGACGTGAACAGCACGAGCGGGAGCGTCGCCGCCGGCGCCGTCTGGCGGATGGCCTGGGCGAGCGCCACCCCGTCCATCTCCGGCATGTGCATGTCCAGGATGCCCAGGTCGAACCGCTCGCCGCCTCGCACCCAGCCGAGGGCCTCCCGCGGCGACTCGGTGACCCGCGCGTGCATGCCCCAGGCCTCGAGATGCGAGGCGAGAATGCGCCGGTTGGTGGCATTGTCGTCCACCACGAGCACGTGCTTGCCGCGCAGCGACGGTTGCACGCCGGTCAGGTCACGACGGATGGGGACAGGCGCGTCGGCACGCGCGGCGCGGATCGTGAAGCGGAACTCGCTGCCCGTCCCCACCTCGCTTTTCACGGTGATGCGGCCGCCCATCAGCTCGGTGAGTCGCTGGCTGATGGCCAGACCCAGGCCGGTACCTCCGTAGCGGCGCGTGGTCGAGGCATCCACCTGGCTGAAGGACTGGAACAAGCGGTCGAGGCGGTCGGTGGGTATGCCGATCCCGGTGTCCCGCACCGCGAAGATCAGCTCGTGGAGCCCCGCCGTCCCTTCGAGGCCGCCGGCCGTGACCGAGAGCACCACTTCCCCCCGCTCCGTGAACTTCACCGCGTTGGAGAGCAGGTTGAGCAGCACCTGGCGCAGCCGCGTCACGTCGCCCACGATGGCGGCGGGCGTCCCCTCGCCGATGAGATAGGCCAGGTCGAGGCCCTTCTCGGCGGCCCGGGTGGCCACCAGATCGAGGGCGCCTTCGACGCACTCGCGCAGGTCGAACGGCTGCGTCTCCAGCTCGAGCCGCCCCGCCTCGATCTTGGAGAAGTCGAGGATGTCGTTGATGACGGTGAGGAGGGTGTCGCCGCTCTGTCGCACGATCTCCGCGTACTCCCGCTGCTCGTCGTTGAGGGAGGTATTGAGGAGGAGCCCGCTCATCCCGATGACGGCGTTCATGGGCGTGCGGATCTCATGGCTCATGGTGGCGAGGAAGGCGCTCTTGGCCTCGTTGGCCGCCTCCGCCTCCTGTCGCGCCTTCAGGAGCTCGGTGATGTCGTGGTAGGTCGCGATGAAGCCGACCTCTGCCCCGTCGACGACGAGGGGCATCGAGCGCATCTCGACGTCGACGAGGGAGCCGTCCTTCCGGATGCGCCGGCCGATGGCGTGCAGCCGCTCGCCGCCCAGGATGCGGCTGACGTTGCCGCGAATCTCCTCGCGCGTTTCCGGAGTTCCCACCAGATCTTCCACGCGACGGCCGACGGCCTCGGCCTCGGTATGGCCGAAGAGTCGCACCGCGGCGGGGTTCCAGCCCAGCACGGTTCCGGTGGCGTCCACCGTGGTGATGGCCACCGGGCTCGTCTCCACGAGGGCGCCGGCGTACTGCCGCTGCCGCTGGATCTCTACGAAGAGCCGCGCATTCTGGATGGCGAGGACGGACTGGGTGGCGAACGTCTGCATCGTCGCCACCACCTCGGGCGCGAACATGCCGATCTCGCGCCGCAGGATGACGAGCCCGCCGAGCAGCCGTCCCTCGCGGATCAAGGGCATGGCGAGGAGCGAGCGCAGACCCTGGCGGATCAGGTGCGCCCGCGCCTGCGCGGCGACGAGCTGCCGCTCGTCCTGGATGTCCGCCACCTGGACGGGCTTCTGGATGACGGCCGCCGTTCCCATCGCGCCTTCGCCGAGGTGAATCGGCGTGGAGCGGAGCACCTCGAGATATTCGGGTGTGATCTGGTGCGTGGCCCGGGCGTGGAAGGTCTCGGTGCTCTCCTCGTACTCGTAGACGATGCCGCTATAGCTTCCCGAGAGTTGCACGGCCCGGCTGACGATGGTGACGAGCACGGCCTCGAGGTCGAGGGTGGAGCTGACCGCCTGGCTCACCTCGCCAAGCGCCTTCAGCTCGCCCACGGATCGGGTGAGGTCCTGGGTGCGGGCATCCAGCTCCTGGAACAGGCGCACGTTCTGGAGGGCGATGACGGCCTGGTCGGCGAAGGTGGTGAGCAGCTCGAGCTGCCGCGCGGGGAACAGTCCGGCCTCGGACCGGGCCACCGCGATCGCGCCGACCGCGCGACCGTCCTGCAGCAACGGAACGCCGACGATGCTGCGGTAGGTGACGAGCCGCGCGATCGCGCCGTGTGCGTAGTCGGGGTCGGCCTCGACGTCGGGGATCTGCTCGATCCGGCCGCTCAGCACGGCCCGGGCCGCCGCGCTCGCCCGGCCGGGCGGGAGCGGATAGGCCCGCCGTATCGCTTCGATGCCCTCGGGCTCGAGCCCGTGGTGCCCCACGAAGTGGAGGAGCCCCCCGTCGAAGCGGAAGATGTGGCAGAATTCGGCCTCGCAGAGCCGTTTGGCGTTCTGGGCGATGGTGTCGAAGACAGGCTGGACATCGGTGGGCGAGCTGGAAATGACGCGGAGGATCTCGCCGGTGGCCGTCTGCTGCTCGAGGGTCACCGTGAGGTCGCGATTGCGGACCTCCAGCTCCTTGAACAAGCGCACGTTCTCGATGGCGATGATCGCCTGGTCGGCGAAGGTCTTGATCAGCTCGATGTGCCGATCCGTGAACTGGGCGGGCTTGGCGCCGTTCACGGTGATCGCGCCGATGGCGACGCCCTCGCGCATCATGGGGACGCCCAGGACGCTGCTGAAGTTCGCGGCTGCCGCGACGCGGTGCTGAAGGTACTCGGGATCGGCGTGCACGTCCGGAATATTGACCACCCGGCGCTCGATGACGGACCGTCCGGCGGCGGAGCTGCGGTTGGGGCGGGACGGCCAGACATCACGCATGGCCGCGAGCCCTTGCTCGGTCAGACCCTGATGGGCGACGAAGTCGAGGACGTCGCCCTGAAACTGGAAGACGAAGCAGCGCTCCGCCTCGCACAGGCGCTTGCCACTCTCGGCGATGGAGTCGAAGACGGGCTGCACGTCCGTCGGCGAGCTGGAGATGACCCGCAGGATCTCGCCCGTCGCGGTCTGCTGCTCGAGCGTCTCGGTGAGGTCGCGATTGCGGACCTCCAGCTCCTTGAACAGGCGCACGTTCTCGATGGCGATGACCGCCTGGTCGGCGAACGTCTCGATGAGGCTGATGTGCCGGTTGCCGAAGGCGCGGGCCTCGGCGCGCCAGCACGCGATGACGCCGACCACGCTGCCTTCCCGGAGCATGGGGACGGCCAGGAAGGAGCGATAGCCGCCGGCCCGCTGAGTAGCGGCGCGGAAAGGATTGTCCGGGACCGCAAAGACGTCGGGGATGTGGATCACTCGGCGCTCGAGCACCGCTTGCCCGATGGCAACCTCGGGGCCGGGCTGGTATGGGAAGAAGCGGCCCCAGGTCCGCAGCATCTCCTCACGCTGGGGTCCGCGCACCGTGCCGATGTGGAGCATCTCGCCGTCGAAGCGCAGCAGGGCGCCCGCCGCCGCCTCGCACAGCCGCACCGCGCTCTCCACGATCGCCTCGAACACCGGCTGGACGTCCGTGGGCGAGCTAGAGATGACGCGCAGGATCTCGCCGGTGGCGGTCTGCTGTTCCAGGGTCTCGGTGAGGTCGTGGTTGCGCGCCTCCAGCTCGGTGAAGAGGCGGACGTTCTGGACAGCGATGACCGCCTGGTCGGCGAATGTCTTGAGGAGCTCGACCTGGGTATCGGTGAAGAGCCCGGGCACCGTGCGGGCGACGAAGATCGAGCCGATGACCCGGCCGTCGCGAAGCATCGGCACCGCGAGACAACCGCGGTAGCCGCCGGCCCGCGCGGCGCCCTTCTGCTGGTAGGCGGCGTCGGCGAGCACATCCGCCACGTGAACCACCGCGCGAGCCTTCACCGAGCGCGCCGAGATCGTCTCGTCGTCCGGTCGCATGGGGAAGGCGTCCCGGACCGTCTGCTCGCCTTCGGGCGCCACCCCATGGAGCGAGACCAGATGGAGCAGCTCTCCGTCGAACCGGGAGACCACGCTGATCGCGGCGTCGCAGAGCTTCTCGGCACGTTCGCCGATGATGTCGAAGACGGGCTGGGCGTCTGTCGGCGAGCGGCTGATCACCCGCAGGATCTCGCTGGTCGCCGTCTGCTGCTCCAGGGTCTCGGTGAGATCGCGATTGCGGACCTCCAGCTCCTTGAAGAGCCGCACGTTCTCGATGGCGATGACCGCCTGCTCGGCGAAGGTCTCCAGCAATGCGACCTGCTTGTCGGAGAACGGGCGGGGCGTCCCCCAGCGCTGGACGGTGATGGCGCCCATGGGGACGCCATCGCGAATCATGGGCACCGAGAGGAGCGTGCGCAGCCCCACCGAATCGCGGAGGCGGTCCAGGCCGTAGGCGGGATCCTCGCGGATGTCGGGAATGTGCACGGGACGACTCGACAGGATTGCACGGCCCGTCGCGTGCCCGGGCGAAGCCGGCATGGGGTAGGCCTCCCGCAGTGCCCGCGCCTGCTCCGAGCTGGTCTGGTCGAGCGTGGCGAGATGCACTAGCGTCCCGTCGTAGGTGAAGAGCGCCGCCGAGTCCGCTTCGCAGAGGCGGTGGGCGCGCTCCACGATGGTGTCGAACACGGGCTGGACGTCCGTGGGCGACCGAGAGATGACGCGCAAAATCTCCCCGGTGGCGGTCTGCTGCTCCAGGGTCTCGGTGAGGTCGCGATTGCGGACCTCCAGCTCCTTGAACAGGCGCACGTTCTGGATGGCGATGACCGCCTGCTCCGCGAACGTCTTGAGCAGCTCGACTTGACGGGTCGGGAAGAGCCCCGCCTCCAGCCGGCCGACGGCGATGGCGCCGATTGGCGCGCCGTCGCGCAGGATGGGCACCGCGAGCAGGCTTCGGAAGCCGACCGCCTGACCCACCTTCCGCATGGACGCGGAGTAGTCAGGGTCGGCCTGCACGTCGGGGATCTCCACGACCGCGGCGGTGAGCACCGCGCGTCCCACCGAGGTGCCGCGGTCAACGGGACGAGGAAACGACGCGCGAATGGCGTCCAGACCCGCGGCGTCCTGGCCGTCGTTGGCCACGTTGTGGAGCTGCCCGTCCTCGACCCGGAAGACCTGACAAACCTCCGCTCCGCAGAGCCGCCGCGCGCTCCGCGCGATCGTGTCGAACACCGGCTGCGCGTCGGTGGGGGAGCCGGAGATGACGCGCAGGATCTCACCGGTGGCGGTCTGCTGCTCCAGGGTCTCGGTGAGGTCGCGATTCTTGACCTCGAGCTCCTTGAAGAGCCGTACGTTCTCGATGGCGATGACGGCTTGGTCGGCGAAGGTCTGGAGGAGCGACATCTGGCGATCTGAGAACGGGCGGACCTCCGTCCGCCGAATCATGATGACGCCAAGCGCTTCGCCCTCGCGGAGCAGGGGCATGGCGAGAATGGTCCGGTAGCCGAGCTCTTTCATGCCGTGAGAGTCCGGGAACTCGGTTCGGAATGTCTCGGCGAGGTCCTTCACGTGAATGGCCTGCCGGTCAGCCGCCGCGCGACCGATCACGGAGAGCCGGCCGATGGCGAGCTCCCGTCGGGCCAGAGGCATGTCCCCGTGGGAGGCAACGACCTTGAGGCGATCGCCTTCGCGCTGCCAGATGTGGGCTTCAGTGGCCTCGCAGAGCCTTGCCGCGCTCTCCGCGATCGTGTCGAACACCGGCTGCACGTCGGTGGGCGAGCTGGAGATGACACGCAGAATCTCTCCCGTGGCCGTCTGCTGCTCCAGGGTCTGGGTGAGGTCCCGGTTGCGCGCCTCCAGCTCGGTGAAGAGGCGCACGTTCTCGATGGCGATGACCGCCTGGTCGGAGAACGTCTTGAGGAGGCTGACCTGTCGCTCGGTGAACAGAACGGCGTCAACGCGTCGCAGATGGATGGCGCCGATGGCGACTTCCCCCCGCATCAACGGCGCGCTGAGAATCGCCCTGAAACCGAACCGCCGAGCGTGCGCGACACTGCCGGGATAGTCGACCTCCTCGGCCTGGAGGTCCGCGATGTGGAGGGTCTGCCCCTCAAGGATCGACCGTCCCGCGATCGTCGCGCGGTCGAGCGGGAGGGTAAACTCGCCAGGGATCCCGGCCGGGATGGGCCCGTGATGGGCGACGAGTCGGACTCGATCGCCGTCACGGCGCATGATGACGACATCGAACGCCTCGCACAGTCTAGCCGCGCTCTTCGCGATGGTGTCGAACACGGGCTGGACGTCGGTGGGCGAGCTAGAGATGACGCGCAGGATCTCGGCCGTCGCCGTCTGCTGTTCCAGGGTCTCGGTCAGGTCGCGGTTGCGCGTCTCCGCCGCGGTGAACAACCGGACGTTCTCGATGGCGATGGCAGCCTGGTCGGCGAAGGTCTTCACCAGCTCGATCTGCGAGGGAGTGAAGGGCCTCACGTCGCGGCGACCGCAGCCGATCGCGCCGATCGTCACGCCGTTCCGGCGGATCGGGATCCCCAGGAACGTCCGATAGGGCGCTGCGCGCTGCAGCACCTCTAAGGTGCGCGGTTCGTAGTCGGGATCCTCGCGCACGTCTGCCACATGCACGGGCCGTCCTTCGACAAAGGCGCGACCAATGATGAAGCCTCGATGCGGCGGGCGCGGGAACAGGCTGTGGTAGGCCTCGATTTCGCCCGGCGACATGTTGCTCATTGCGGCGAGGTGGAGGAGTCCCCCACTGAAGCGCGCCACCGCGCTGAACTCCGCCTCGCACAGGCGGGCGGCGTTGGCGACGATGGCCTCGAACACCGGTTGGGCGTCGTGGGGCGAGCTGGAGATGACACGCAGGATCTCGCTGGTCGCGGCCTGCTGCTCGAGCGCCTCGGCGAGGCGCTGCTCGACGGAGGGGGTCGTGGAGCCCCGCGGGGCGGGCCCCCGGCGGGCGCGGATGGTCGTCGCGCTCTTGGCCTTCGCGATCGGCCGCGCCGGCTTCTTCTTGCCTCTCATGGGTGGGCGAGTGGGCGCACGATCCCCGCTAGGCTAGGCGAAAAGCCCCTTCCGGGGCAAGGGCTGGCGGTGAGACGGCCGGATCAGGCTGGTGCGCCGGTGGGAGGTGGGATCGGCTGGGCGAGCCCGGCCACCACCTGGAAGCCGGGCAGGCGCTCCAGCACCCGCGGGGAGACCTTGATCTTCGCGGAGCGGCTCCCCGCGCCCAGGATCATCCAGGGCAGCGCCATGATGCGGTCGTCCACGTAGATGGGCAGGTCGGCGGGCAGAGCGAGCACGGTGACCCCGCCGATCTGCTGGCCGGTCAACGCCATGGTCTCCTCGGCGGAGGCGAAGGACACGCGGGAGGCGCCCATGAGGCGCTTCACCGTGTGGTTCACGTCGAGCCGCGTATGCGCCAGCACCAGGCACGCCGCGTACTGCTTCGGCTCCTTCTTCGAGGCGACGATGATGGTGTTGCCGCTGACGTCGACGCCGAAGCCGTACTTCTCGCAGAAGGCCGCGGTGTCGGCGAACGCCGGATCGATCTCGACGACGTCGTAGGGGACGCCGAGCCCGTCGAGGGCCCGGCGCACCTGCGTCAGCGTCTCGTCGCTCACTTCTTGGGCGCCGCCGCGAGGGCGGCCCACACCTTCTGCGGGGTCAGCGGCAGCTCCACGTGCTCGATCCCCTGGGGCCGCAGCGCGTCCACCACCGCGTTGGCGATGGCGGGCGTGGAGCCGATGGTGGCGGCTTCCCCGATTCCCTTCACGCCGAGGGTGGTCCGCGGCGAATCCGTGCGCGTGTGGTCGTTGACGAACGAGGGCAGATCGTCGCCCTTGGGCAGCGCGTAGTCCATCAAGGTCGAGGAGAGGAGCTGGCCGTTCTCGTCGAACGCCGCCTCCTCCCAGAGGGCCTGGCCGATGCCTTGGGCGAGCCCGCCGTGTACCTGGCCCTGCACGAGCAGCGGGTTCACGAGGAAGCCCGCGTCGTCGATGGAGAAATACTTGAGGATCTTCGGCTTGCCGCTCTCCCGATCCACCTCGACCATGGCCACGTGGGTGCCGAAGGGGAAGAGCGTGCCGTTCCCCTTGATGTCGCCGCACGAGGTGAGCGCCCCCTTGGAGGCGGTGGCCACCTGCTGCCAGGTGACCGCGCGGTTCGGTACCCCGCGCACGGAGAACTTGCCGTCGGCGTGGACGATGTCGGCGACGGCCGCCTCGAGCAGGCCCGCCGCGATCTGCGTGGCTTGCTCGCGCACCTTCACCGCATTGCCGAGGGCGTGCATGCCGCCCTTGGCGATGGAGCGGCTGCCGAAGGTGCCCACGCCGCTGCGCACCTTGACGGTGTCGCCCTGGATCACGGTGACGTCCGCGATGGGGATCTGGAGCTCGTCGGCGACCAGCTGGGCGAAGGCGGTCTCGTGCCCCTGGCCGTGCGAGGCGGCGCCGGTGAGCACCTGCACCTTGCCGTCCTCCGCCACGATCACGTCGGAGGTCTCGTCGTCCTCGAAGCCGCAGATCTCCACGTAGGAAGCCAGCCCGATGCCCACGAGCCGGCCCTGGGCGCGGGCCTGCTGCTGCTCGCGGCGGAGATCGGCGTAGCCGGACTTGGCGAGCGCGTGGTCGAGCGCCCGGGCGTACTCGCCGGAGTCGTAGGAGTTTCCCATCACCGTCTGGTACGGGAAGCGGTCGGACGGGATGAAGTTCCGCTTGCGCACGTCCGCCGGGTCCATGCCGAGCTTGACGGCGAGGCTGTCCATGGCGCGCTCGATGAAGTAGGCGGCCTCCGGCCGCCCCGCGCCGCGATACGGCACGGTGCCCATGGTGTTGGTGAAGGCGACCTGGATGTCCACGCGGGCGGTCTGGATGTCGTAGCACCCCGTGATCATCTGCCCGCACAGCACGGGGAGGAGGCAGCCGACCTGATAGAGGCAGTAGCCGGCATTGCCGATGATCTTGGCCTCGAGGGCGAGGATGCGGCCGGTCTTGTCGGCGGCCAGCCGCAGGTGGATGCGCATGTCGCGCCCGTGCCCGGTGGTCTGCAGATCCTCGCGCCGGGTAGCCGCCCACTTCACCGGTCGCTTCAGGCGCATGGCGAGAAGCGGGACGATGGTGTCTTCCTGGTACACCGGCACCTTGGCTCCGAAGCCGCCGCCCACGCGGCCGGTCATGAGGTGGATCTGGTCGGGCTTGAGCTTGAGCCGCGCCGCGATCTGGTCCCGCATGCTATGGGGTGTCTGCGTATCCCCGTACATCACCATCTTCTGGGTCTTTTCGTCCCAGGCCGCGGTGCACGCGCGCGGCTCCATGCACACCGGGAGCACGCGCTGGTTGAACATGTGCATGTCCACCACCACGTCGGCCTTCTTGAAGGCCGCGTCCACCTCGCCGGACTCGGCCTTCAGGCTCACGCCGAGATTGGTCTTGGACTCGGGGTAGAGGAGCGGCGCGCCCGGCTTGAGCGCTTCCGCCGCGTCCACGACCACCGGCAGCGGGTCATAGTCCACCGACACCGCCTCCGCACCATCTACGGCTGCGTCGGGCGTCTCCGCCGCCACCACCACCACCGGCTGCCCCACGTGGCGCACGCGCCCCTCGGCGAGCAGGGTGTGGCCCTGGCGATTCATGCTCGCGAACATCTCGGGCGGGAGCGGCGTGTGGATCACGCCCACCTCCGCGTTGAGGTCGGCCCCGGTGAAGACGGAGACCACGCCCGGCACCGTGCGCGCCGCGGCGGTATCGATGCGGGTGATGGTGGCATGCGCGTACGGGCTCCGCACGAACGCGAGATAGACGGCGCCGGTGAGCTTGAAGTCGTTCACATAGGGATCGCTGCCGGTGATGAGCTTGGGGTCCTCGACGCGCTTGATCGGGCGCCCCACGTGCTGGACGGGCATGCATGGCCTCCTTAGATGGCGTTGCGGGAGGCATCGTACCACAGGGAGTTTGACGGAACCGGGGCCAGATGGCATGGTGGTCCGCATGCTCGAATCGCTCGAATCGGCAGCGTCGCATAGCGGAACGCTCAAGCGCGACGCTCGCATCATCGGTTTCGTCGGCTCCGCGCACTTCGTCAGCCACTTCTTCCAGCTCACGCTGCCGCCGCTGTTCCCGCTCATGAAAGAGACGTTCGGCGTGCCCTACGTCGCGCTGGGCTTCATGATGAGCGTGATGTACGCGGCGTCGGGGGTCGGCCAGACCGTCTCCGGCTTCCTCGTTGATCGCTTCGGCGCGTCGCGCGTGCTCCTGAGCGGAATGGCCCTCTTCGCGGCCTCCGTGGGCGCCGCCGGGCTCGCGCCGTCCTACTGGGTGCTCGTGCCCATCGCGGTGCTGGCCGGGCTCGGCAACAGCGTGTTCCACCCCGCCGACTACTCGATCTTCAACACGTCGGTGAGCGCCCGCCGCCTCGGCCGAGCCTACAGCGTCCACTCCATCGCCGGCAGCCTCGGCTGGACGGTGGCGCCCGCGGTCGTGGTGACGCTCACCGCGCACTACTCCTGGCGCGTGGCGTTGATCGCGGTGGGGGCGGCGGGGGTGCTCGCGGCCCTGCTCCTCTCCACCCAGCGCGCCGTTCTCGCCAACGAGATGACCGCGGCGCCCCGCCCGGGCGAGCACGAGGGCGGCCTCGCCGCCGACATCCGGCTCCTCTTCGTGGCGCCCGTTCTCGCCGCCTTCGCCTATTTCGCGCTGCTCGCCACGTCGCTCATCGGCATCCAGACCTTCTCGGTGTCGGCGCTGGTGGCGCTCTACCACGCCCCGCTCGGGCTGGCCACCGGCGCGCTCACCGCGTTCCTGCTGGGCACGGCGGGCGGTGTCCTGCTGGGCGGCTTCCTCGCCGATCGGACGCGGCGCCACGACCTCGTGGCCGCCACCGGGATGGCGTCGGCCGCCGTGTTCGCGGTGCTGCTGGCGTCGGGGGTGCTCCCCATGGTCGCCCTGCCGATCGTGATGGCGCTGGCCGGCTTCGCGCTGGGCGTGACTTCGCCGTCGCGGGACATGCTGGTGCGCGCGGCGACGCCGCGCGGCGCCTCCGGCAAGGTGTACGGGTTCGTCTACTCCGGGCTGGATCTCGGGTCCGCGCTCACGCCGCTCATGTTCGGCTGGCTGCTCGACCGCGGGGAGCCCCGGGCGGTGTTCGTGGTCTCGGCGGTGTTCATGCTGCTCACGATCACCACGGTGCTCCAGGTGAGGCGCCATGGCGTCCGCTCCGCCGCCGCCGCCGTCTGAGGCGTCCGACGGCAAGGTCGCCACCTGCGACCTGTGCCGCGCGAAGAAGATCACCCCCTGGTATCACGAGGACGACGTCTGCTGGATCGCGGAGTGTGACATCTGCGAGACGCCCATGGTCGTGTGGCGGCGGCACGGGACACAACCCCCCGCGGAGGACCGCGCCCACATGCTGGCGCGCCTGGGCGAGGTGGCAACGGAACGAGTCGGCGAATACTGGGTGGACGACCACATGCGGAACATCCCCGACCACTGGCATGCGCATGCCCGCCCGCGCGGCGGCTTCTTCGGCCGCTAGATGCGCTGAGCGCGCGAGCCTCACGATGACTCGTGCCCCCATGCCCGACCTGTTGCGCTCCCGCACCCCACCGCCGCGATGGCGCGCGGCCATCTTCATTCTCGGCGCCGTGGTCTGCTTCGCCCTCGGCGTCGTCGGCTGGCTCATCCCGGTAGTAACCGGTCTGCCGTTCTACGTCCTGGGGCTCATCCTGCTCGGGCTGGTGAGCGACCGGATGCGCCGGCTGGTGAACTCGATGGAGCGGCGGCTTCCCGAGATGGTGCGTCGCCGCGTGCGCCAGATGATCGCCCGCCGCGCTGGCCCGCGGCTACGGTCCATCATCCACGTGCCCGACGACGTGACCCGGTAGACGCGCCCTCCCGTGCGGCTTCCGTTCTTCTACGGCTGGGTGATCGTCGCCTGCGCGTTCGTTACCATGGGGGTGGGCGTCAACGCGCGCACCGCGTTCTCGCTCTTGTTCCCGCCCATCCTCGACGAGTTCGGCTGGGACCGCGGCCTCACCGCCGGCGCGTTCGCGGTGGGCTTCGTCGTCTCCACGCCGTTCTCGCCCTGGCTCGGCTGGCTCATGGATCGCCGCGGCGCCCGGGTGCTCATCCTCCTGGGCGTGGCGATGATGGGCAGCGGGCTCGCCCTCGCGACGCTCATCTCGCAGCCCTGGCACCTCTACCTCACGCTGGGCTTCCTCGTCTCCGGCGGCAGCCTCTGCCTCGGCTACACGGGCCACGGCCTCTTCTTGCCCAACTGGTTCGTGCGCCGCCGCGGGCTCGCGCTGGGGCTCGCGTTCTCCGGCGTCGGGATCGGCTCCATCGTCCTCTTGCCGTGGGCGCAGCACCTCATCGGCACGCGCGGCTGGCGGGCGGCCTGCATCGGGCTCTCCGTGGTGATGTTCGCCGCGCTCGTGCCGATCAACGCGCTCTTCCCGCGCCGGCGGCCCGAGGACATGGGGCTCCTGCCCGACGGCGACGCGCGGCCGGCGGCGGGCACGACGCCGGCCCGCCCCGCCAACATCGTCGATCCCGTCTGGGCCGCCACCGACTGGACGCTGGGCCGCGCCGTGCGCACGGCACGCTTCTGGTACGTGTTCGTGGGCTTCTTCACCGCGCTCTTCGCCTGGTACGAGATCCAGGTGCATCAGACCCGCTATCTCATCGACATCGGCTTCCGTCCGGAGCCCGCGGCCTACGCCCTCGGCCTGGTGGCCCTCGCCGGCGTCGGCGGACAGATCGCGCTCGGGTATCTCTCCGACCGCTTCGGCCGCGAGCTGATCTGGACGTTCGGGTGCGCGGGCTTCGTCGTCTGCTTCTTGATCCTCCTCGCGATGCGTGCATCGCCCACGACGCCGCTGCTCTGGGCCATGGTGCTCTCCCAGGGCCTGGTCGGGTACGGCATGGCCTCGGTGTTCGCCGCCATTCCGGCCGAGTTGTTCCAGGGCCGGCACTATGGCCGAATCTTCGGGACGCTGTCGCTGGCCACGGGGCTCGGCTCGGGCGCGGGCCCGTGGGTGGCGGGGTGGCTGCACGACCGCGCCGGCGACTACGTCTTCGCCTTCCAGATAGGGATCGCCGCGTGCGTGATCTCCGCGGTGGCGATCTGGCTTGCCGCGCCGCGCAAGGTGCGGGTGGTCGCGGGGCGGATCCCGCTCGCGCGCTGAGGGGGCACGCCGCGGCGGCGTGCGGCGACGTATACTCGGGGCCACCAGCGATGGCGACCGGCGCCCCGATCCCCGCGGTGACCCCCCTGGAAGAGTGGGCCAAGCGCCCGCGATCGGCGAGGCTCGCCCGGCTGGGGCGCACCGCCGATGACCTCGCCGCCGCCCTCCGCGGCACGGATCGGGCGTCGCTCACCCGGCGGCCCGATGAAACGAACTGGGCCCCCATCGAGATCCTGTGCCATCTCCGCGACGCCGAGGCGTCGTTCCTCGATCGACTGCGCCAGATCATGGCGACCGACGAGCCGCGCTTCCCCACCATCAACCCGAACCGCGTGGCCGAGGAGCAGCGCTATCTCGAGCAACCGATGGGGCCGGCGCTGGAGGCGTTTCACCGCCATCGCGACGCCTCGCTCATGTTCTTCGCCGCACGCGCCGAGGCGGACTGGGCGCGCGCCGGACACCAGATGGACTCCCGCGGGCGGCGCACCATCGACGACTACCTCGGCGTAATGGCCTGGCACGACGAAAATCACCTGGCCCAGCTCGCGCGCGCTCTGCGCGGCGAGCCCTGAGCGGAACGGACCGGCCCTGGCCGAGCCCGCGCCGGACGTCCTGCCGCCGGAGCCGCTCCCTGCTTCCGTCGAGGCGCTGCGCGCGCGGCTCTCCGCGTTTCTCGACGGGGAGCTCCTTCCCGTCGAGCGCCGCGAGGGCCTGACCACCGAGGGCGGCGCCACGCCCGCGCTCCGCCGCTGGGTGCGGACGCGCGCGGAGGCGGCTGGGCTCTTCCGCCTCGCCCAGCCCATCGAGCTTGGGGGCGGCGGCTTGGGGCCGCTCGGGCAGTTCGCGCTGCACGAGGCCATTGCGGCGAACGGCGCCGTGCTCGGCGGGCTCGTGCTCGGGGGCTCGGGCGGCCTCCTGCGTCACGGCACGCCGGCCCAGCGTGAGCGCTTCCTCGTGCCCGTGCTGCGCGGCGAGCTCGCCGCCGCGTTCGCCTTCACCGACGCGCGCGAGGGCCCGCGTACCACCGCCACCCGCGCCGCCGACGGATACCGAGTGACCGGGGTGAAGGCGTTCGTCACCGATGGCCCCTCGGCCGACCTCCTGCTCACGGTGGCGCGCGTCGCCGACGGCGAGCGGTCGGCGGGCACCGCGGTGTTCGTGATCCCGCGCGCCGCGCCGGGCGTGTCGCTGCGGCGCACCCTGGAGACCCTCGACGGGGCGATGCACGGCGAGTTCGAGCTGCGCGACGTGGCGGTGACGGCGGCGGACATGATCGGCGAGGTGGGGCAGGGAGTGCCGCGCGCGCTGGAGGACATCGCGGCGACGCGGCTGCGTCTCGCCGCCACCGCGTGCGGGGCCGGCCGCTGGACGCTCGACTGGGTGCTCGGACAGGTGGACCGCCCGCACCGGAGCGGCACGCCGCTCGCCGACCGCGAGCAGGTGCAGGCGATGCTCGCGGACAGCGCCATGGATCTCTACGCGGCTCGGTCCGCCGGCTACGCGGCCGCGCGGCGTTCCGAGGCCGGAGCGGACGCGGGCCCGGAGGTTGCCATGGCGAAAGCGCTCGCCACCGAGGCGATCGCGCGCGTCGTCGACCGCGCCATGCAGCTCACCGGCGGCGCCGCGGTCGTGGAGGATCATCCGCTCGCCCGTCTCTATCGGCGCGTGCGCTCGTGGCGCATCGCCGAGGGCACCACCGAGGTGCTGCGCCTCACGGTGGCGCGCGACCTCCTCGCCCGGCGCCGCGAGCGCGCCTAAGAGCCCGGAAAACTTGACACGACGGCCGGGCGCGCCCTACCGTGACGTCCATGCGCCCGTCGGGCCCCGGCCGGTGAGCTCACCCGACGCGCTGGTCGTCGTCCAGAAGGGCGACCATTCCCTCGGCTACTACGACTTCCTGACCGGCGCCGAGCGCCACCGCGTGGCGCTGGATCCGTTTCCTCGCGATCTGACCCTGACGTCCGACGGGCGACGGGCCTACGTGTGTCACTTCGGGGTGGCGCTCCCCGAGGATCCGGGCGACGACGGCCGCACCGTCACCGTGATCGATCTCCAGCGCCGCCGGCGCGTCGCCACCATCGAGTGCGGCGAGCATCGCCGACCCTACGGTGTCGCCGTCGACCTCGCGGGGGTCGCCTACGTGGCCGCCGAGGGATCCGATCACCTCCTCGTGGCGCGCCGGCCCACGAGCGGACGCTTCGACGCGGCGCTGCCCACGGGGGCCAAGGGGCCGCATGTGGTCACTGTCACGCGCGACGGCTCGCTGGTGTTCGTCAGCCATCCGCGCGCGGGGATGGTGAGCGCGCTCTTTCCCGGCGATCCGGAGCGGCCCGCCGTCACCATCAAGGTGGGCGGGCATCCCGAGGGCACCGCCCTGGACGAAGACGAGCGGCGCCTCTACGTGGCCTGCCGCGAGACGGCGGAGCTCGCCGTCATCGACGTGAAGCGGCTGGCGGTGACCGCGCAGATCCGCACCGCCCGCGGCCCGGTCCGCGTGTGGCCCGACGGCCACGGGCTGCTCCTCGTCCCGCTCCATCACGACCGCAGCCTCGCCATCATGGAGGCGCCGTCGGGCCTCCGGCAGCGCCGCGTGCCGCTGCCGGCGCCGCCGGTGTCCATCGGCTACCACGCCGCCAGCGGCAGCGCCCTCGTCGCCACCGTCGGCCACGAGGTCTGCGTGGTGGACGTGAAGAAGGCGCGCGTGGCCCGCCGCATCGCTACCCGCCGCGATCCCGACGCGGTCGCCGTCATCTCTCTCGCCGACTAGCCGGCAGGAGTCCCCGCCATGCGCCCCAACCGTCTTCGCGAGCTGCTCCGCGCCGGTCGTCCGACCTTCGGCACCCACATCCACACCGTCTGGCCGGCGGTGGCGGAGCTGGCCGGCCGCTCCGGCGTGTTCGACTACGTCGAGTTCGTGGGGGAGTACGCGCCCTACGACCTCTTCGCCCTCGAGAACCTCGCCCGCGCGGTGGACACCTTCCCGCACATGGGCGCGATGATGAAGATCGAGCAGCAGCCGCGGACGTACCTGGCGGTGCGCGCCATCGGCGCCGGCATCCAGAACGTGCTGTTCGCCGATCCGCGCACCGTCGACGACGTGCGCGAGTGCGTCCGGGCGGTGCGCGCGGAGTCGCCCGCGACCGGCGGCATCCACGGGGTCGGCATGCGCCGCGACGTCGGCTACGTGGTGGACGTGGGCTCGCCCGCCTTCGTGCAGGCGCTGGAGGACGCGGTGGTGGCGGTGATGATCGAGAAGGCCTCCGCGGTGGAGCACGTGGAGGCGATGCTCTCGGTCAAGGGCGTGGACATGGTGCAGTTCGGGCCCGCTGACTATTCGATGAGCATCGGCATCCCGGGGCAGTGGGACCACCCGCGCGTCAAGGAGGCGGAGGCGCACGTCATCAAGACCGCGCTGCGTCTGGGCGTGGCGCCCCGCGTCGAGATCGACACGCCGGATCAGGCGCGGCCCTATCTCGAGATGGGCGTCCGGCACTTCTGTATGGGCTGGGACGTGGGCATCCTTTTCGACTGGTTCAAGTCGCAGGGCGGGGCGCTCCGCGCTATGGTGAAGCCATGACCACGGCGATGGGCAACGGGATGGTTCGCGCGGCCCTGGGCGACCTCGACGCCCGGCTCGATCACTGGAAGGGCACCCTGGTCGAGCTGTGCCGCATCCCCAGCATATCGGCGGCCGGTTTCCCGCAGGAGGAGGTCCGCCGCTCCGGGCAGGCGGTGGCCCAGGCTCTCCGCGACGCGGGCGTCGAGCACGTCGAGGCGCTGGAGATTCCGGGCGTGCATCCGTACGTCTATGGGGACTGGCTCCACCGCCCGGGCGCGCCCACCGTGCTCCTCTACGGCCATCACGACGTGATGCCGCCCGGCCGCGCGGAGAAGTGGCTCTCGCCCGCGTTCGAGCCGGCCGAGCGGGCAGGCCGGCTCTACGGACGCGGCACCGCCGACGACAAGGGTGGGGTCATGGCCCATGTCGCGGCCGTCGGCTCCTACCTGCGCGCCGCGAAGACGCTGCCGCTGAACGTGAAGTTCATCGTCGAGGGCGAGGAGGAGATCGGCTCGATGAACCTGGGCCGCTTTCTCCAGCAGTACCGGGCCAAGATGGCCGCCGACTTCATCGTGCTCACCGACACCCTCAACTACGACGTCGGACATCCCGCCCTCACGTATCAGCTGCGCGGAATCTGCCAGGTTGACGTCGAGGTGCAGGGGCTGCGGCAGCCGCTGCACAGCGGCTACAGCGGGCCCGTGCCCGACCCCGTCCAGATTCTCTGCGCAATGATCGCCGGCCTCCGGACGAAAGACGGCGCGCTCAACGTGCCGGGCCTGTATCGGCGGGTCGCCCGGCCGGGCGCGAAGCAGCTCGCGCGCATCCGGAACCTGCCGCGGTCCGAGGCCAAGTTCAAGAAGGACGCCGGCATGCTCCCCGGTGTGCGCCTGTGGGGCGAGGGGAAGTATTCGCTCCTCGAGCGTATATGGACGCGGCCGGCCCTCACCGTCATCGCGCTGGAGGCGCGGCCGTTTCTCGGCTCCACCAACCAGATCATCGAGTCGGCAAAAGCCCGGCTATCCCTCCGAACAGTTCCCGGGATGGACGCGAGAGAAGCGGGCCGCCTCATCGTGAACAAGCTCACCACGCGGCCGCCGTTCGGCGTCAAGGTCAAGGCCACTGTCACCGGCACCACCCCGTGGTGGACGACCGATCCCGAGGGCCCCGCGTTCGAGGCGGCTCGGGCCGCGCTCAAGGCCGGCTTCGGCAAGGACACCGCCATGGTGGGCGCCGGCGGCACCATCGGCTTCGTTCAGCCCTTTGCCGATCTGCTCAAAGGCGCCCCGTGCCTCCTCATGGGCGTCTCCGATCCGAACACGCAGGCTCACTCCGAGAACGAGAGCCTCCACCTGGGTGACTGGGTGAAGGCCATGCGCTCGACGATTCACCTCTACGATGGGCTCGCGCGGCTGCCGCGCCGCTAGCTCTCCGGAACCGCTGCTCGCTTCGAGGCCGGCGGTTCTTTTCATCTGAGGGCATGATGGGAACGATTCTCACGGGCGACCGGCCCACCGGGCCGCTACATCTCGGCCACTACGTCGGCTCGCTCCGCCAACGCGTTGCCCTCCAGCGCGCGCACGCCACGTACGTGCTCATCGCGGATCTCCAGGCCCTCACCGACCACGCCGATGCGCCGGAGAAGATCCGCGCTCACGTGCTCGAGGTGGCGCTGGACTACCTCGCGGTGGGCCTCGATCCGGAGGCGGCCACCATCGTCGTGCAGAGCCAGGTGCCGGAGCTGGCCGAGCTCACCGTCTACTTCCTCAACCTCGTCACGGTGGCCCGGCTCCAGCGCAACCCCACCGTGAAGGATGAGATGCGGCAGAAGGGCTTCGAGGCGGAGGTGCCGGCGGGCTTCCTCGTCTACCCGGTCAGTCAGGCCGCCGACATCGCCGCCTTCAAGGCAAACCTGGTGCCGGTGGGTGACGATCAGCTCCCGATGATCGAGGTCGCGGCCGAGATCGTGCGGCGCTTCAATCGGCTCTATGGGGGCGCTGACGGCCCAGTCCTCGTGGAGCCGGAAGCGCTGCTGGACACGGTGTCACGCCTGCCCGGGACCGACGGTGCCACCAAGATGAGCAAATCACTCGGCAACGTGATCAACCTGTCCGATCCGCCCGACGTGGTGGCCGCGCGCGTGCGCGGGATGTTCACCGATCCCAAGCACCTCCGCGTCGAGGACCCCGGTACCGTGGAGGGCAATCCCGTCTTTGCGTACCTGGACGCCTTCGATCCTGATGCCGCGGAGGTCGCGCGGCTGAAGCAACGCTATCGCGCGGGCGGTCTCGGCGACAGCGTGGTCAAACGCCGGCTCCTCGAGGTGCTGGAGGCCTTCCTCGAGCCCATTCGCCGGCGCCGCGCGGACTGGGCGCGCGACCGCGCGGCGGCGGAGCGCGTGCTGCGCGAGGGCACCGCGCGCGGCCGAGAGGTGGCGGCGGCAACGCTCGGGGAGGTGCGGCGCGCGATGAGGCTCTACGGCGCCTGAACCCCCCTCACCCTGCCCTCAGGGGAGAGGGTGGGGGTGAGGGGTCAGCGGAACGCGGGCAGCACCTCGGCGCCGCACGCCTCGATGAAGGCCGGGCCCGGCATGTTGGGCTGCAGGATCACGTGTCGCATCCAGGGGAAGCGCTCGACGAGCCCTTCGAGCTGCAGCCGCACGTCGGCGGCCGAACCCATCAGGCAGAAGCGGCGTGCCACCTCGACGGGGATGGCCTCGACATGCTTGGCGGCCAGCGCCATGTCGTAGGCGTGATGGAAATCCGGCCGCACCTCCTCGAGGATGCGCTCGATGGGCGCGCACGGCCACTTGAGACCCAGGCGCTCCCACGTCCCGCGGTTCACCTCGTAGTAGCCGGCCGCCATCACGCGGCCGCGCGCCTCGGCGAGGTCCACGTCGTCGGTGAGCACGGTGTGGAAATGCCCGGCCACCCAGAGCGTGGCGGGATCGCGCCCCGCCTCGCGCGCCCCCGCGCAGAACTCCTCGTAGCCCCACTGGACGAGCGCGGGATCGGTCCCGATGCGGATCACCACGCCGTCCGCGGCGCGGCCGGCCATGCGCAGCGTCTTCGGCCCGCTGCCGGCGACGATCACGGGCACGGGCCGCGGGGTCTGGAGTCGCGACGGGGCGGTCCAGCCGAGGGGCACGCCGTCGCCGGCGAGAAGCGCGCGGATCATCCGCACCGCCGCTTCCTGCTCGGCCAGCCGCGCGGGGCGCAGACCCACCTGCCACACCGCGGTGTCGCCCGAGCCGACGCCGAGGAGGACCCGGCCCGGGGCGTACATGTCCACCGCCGCCGCGCTCGCGGCGATCACGCTCGGGTGGCGGGTCACGGGGTTGACGAGGAGCGTCCCCACCTTGGCGTGGCGGGTCGACTGCGCCGCGGTGAGGACGTTGACGAAGACGTCGCCGTTGCGAAGCTGGCTGTCGGGAAACCAGAGATGGTCGAAGCCGGCCGCTTCGGCGTCGCGGCAGGTCGCGGCGAGCCGCGCGGGGTCGGGAAAGCCGAAGCGATTGGTCCCGAAGGTGAGCGGCGCGGTCACGCGGCGATCAGACGGCCTGCTGCGGGCGCTTCGGGTCCGGCCAATCCACGTGGAAGAACTTGCCGCGCGGCGCGTCTACGCGCTCGTACGTGTGCGCGCCGAAGTAGTCGCGCTGAGCCTGAAGCAGATTGGCGGGCAGCCGCGCGGACCGGTAGCCGTCGAAGTAGGCGAGCGCGCTGCTGAAGGCGGGGGCGGGGATGCCGTGCTTCGCCGCGAGCGCCACCACCTCACGCCAGGCGTCCTGGCCGGCGCCGAGGGCCCGCTTGAAGTAAGGATCCAGCATGAGGTTCACCAGCTTGGGATCGCGGCGGTACGCCTCCGTGATCTTTTGCAGGAAGCGCGCGCGGATGATGCAGCCGCCCCGCCAGATGGCGGCGATGGTGCCGAAGTCGAGCGTCCAGTGGTACTCGTCCTGGGCGGCGCGCATGAGCTGAAAGCCCTGGGCGTAGGCGCAGATCTTGGAGCAGTAGAGGGCGCGGCGCACCGACTCGACGAGCTTCGTCTTCGAGCCTCGATAGGCGAGACGCGGCCCCTTGATCACCTTGGCGGCGGCGACCCGCTCTTCCTTGAGGGCGGAGAGGCACCGAGCGAACACCGCCTCCGCGATGGCGTTGGCGGGCACGCCCATGTCGAGAGCGCTGACGCTCGTCCACTTCCCGGTCCCCTTCTGGCCGGCCGCGTCCAGCACGGCGTCCACGAAGAAGCGCCGCGGGTTGGCGGGATCGCGCTGGCGCAGGATGTCGGCGGTGATCTGGATGAGGTACGAGGAGAGCTCGCCCGTGTTCCACTCGGCGAACGTCTCGGAGAGCCGGTCCGGCTTCATCCCGCCCAGCGTGCTGAGGAGGTGATAGGCCTCCGAGATGAGCTGCATGTCGATGTACTCGATGCCGTTGTGCACCATCTTCACGTAGTGGCCGGCGCCGTTCGGCCCGATGTACGCGGTGCAGGGCTCGCCGCCCGTCACCGGCTTGCCCGGGGCGTAGTCCTCCAGCGGCTCGCCGGAGCGCGGATCGACCTTGGCGGCGACGGCCTCCCAGATCGGGCGGAGATGCTGCCACGAGTCCGGGTGCCCGCCCGGCATCATCGAGGGGCCGAAGCGCGCGCCCAGCTCGCCGCCGCTCACGCCGGAGCCGAAGAACCGGCAGCCCGCCGCGTACTGCTTCTCGCGGCGGATGGTGTCGGTCCACTGGCTGTTGCCGCAGTCCACCACGATGTCGTCAGGCTCGACGCCGGCGCCGAGGAGCTGTTCCACCACCGCGTCCACCGGCGGGCCCGCCTTCACGAGCACGATGATCTTGCGCGGCTTCTTGAGGGCGGCCACGAAGTCCGGCAGCGCGGCCGCGCCAACGAGGCCGCCCGGCGTGTCGGGGTGCTCGGCGAGGAACTTCTCGGTGACCGTGGTCGTCCGGTTGTAGACGGCGATCCGGTAGCCGTGATCGGCGATGTTGAGGGCGAGGTTCTCGCCCATCACGGCGAGCCCGATGAGTCCGACGTCAGCGCTGGCGCGGGCGGGGGTAGGGATGGCCATGGCCCGTACTCTACTCCAACCGAGAGGGCTACTGGACGCGCGGATCGAGCGCGTCGCGGAGGCGGTCCCCGACGAGATTGATGGCGAGCACGGTGACGAGGATGGCCAGCCCGGGGAAGGTGGGCAGCCACCACGCCACGCTCACGAAGTCGCGCCCCAGCGAGATCATCTGGCCCCACGTGGGGTAGGCGCTGCCCGTGCCCACGCCGAGGAAGGACAGGGCCGCTTCCTGCAGGATGGCCTGCGCGACCTGGAGCGTCGACAGGACGATGATGGACGAGAACGTGTTGGGCAGAAGGTGCCGCAGAATCATCCTGGGAGTCGAGACCCCCATCGCGCGCGCCGCCTCCACGAATTCCTTCTCGCGCAGGGCGAGCACCTCCGCCCGCACCACCCGCGTGTAGCGCTCCCACCCGGTAAGCCCCAGCACCACGATGATGGTGACGAGGCTCGGGCCCAGCGCGGCCACGAAGGCGAGGGCGAGGAGGAGCTGCGGGAACGAGAGCTGCACGTCCACGATCGTCATGATGACGGTGTCCACGCGGCCGTGCAGAAAGCCCGACAGGAGCCCGAGGGTGACACCCACAGTCAGGCTCACCACCACCGCCGCGATGCCCACGATCAGCGAGACGCGCGCGCCGTGGATGATGCGGCTCAGGATGTCGCGCCCGACCTGATCGGTGCCGAGGACGTGCGCGCTCTTGCCCGCGTCCGCCCAGACCGGCGGCGTGAAGCGCCGGATCAGGCTCTGTCGCGCCGGATCGTGGGGCGCGACCCAGGGGGCGAAGACGGCGGCGCCGACGACCAGCAGCAGCACCGCCGCGCCCGCGATGGCGGCAGGATTGCGGACGAACTTGCGCCAGATCCGCGAGCGCTCGACGGTGGGCTCGGCGCCGGCGCGCGCGGGCAGGGGCGGGGCGAGGGTGCCGACGGACATAGCCTCAGCGCACGCGGATCTGCGGGTTCAAGTAGACGTAGAGCATGTCCACCGCGAAGTTCACGAGGACGACCATGAGGGCGATGACGAAGACCCCGGCCTGGACGATGGGGAAGTCGAGCTGGCGAATGGCGCCCACGATGAGGCGGCCCAACCCCGGCACCGCGAAGACCGTCTCGGTGATGATGGCGCCGCCCAGAAGGAGACCGAACTGCAGGCCGGCGACGGTGACGAGGGGAAGGGCCGCGTTGATCAGCGCGTGGCGGCAGATAACGAACCACTCGGATACGCCCTTGGCCCGTGCGGTGCGGACGTAGTCGAGGTTGATCACCTCGAGCATGCTCGAGCGGACGATGCGGAGAAGCAGCGGGGTGGAGAAGGTGGCAAGGGTGAACCCGGGCAGGACGAGGGCCGCCCAGCTCTCCCATCCGGAGACGGGCAAGACACGCAGCTGCACCGCGAAGAGCAGGATCAGCATGATGCCCGTCCAGAATACGGGCATGGAGGTGCCGAGGAAGACGACGAGGGTGGCCCCGTGGTCGAAGGCGGAGTTCCGGCGGATCGCGCTCAGAATGCCGATGGGAATGGCGAGCAACAGCGACAGTCCCATGGCGAGCCCGGTAAGGAGCAGGGTCGTGGGCATGCGCGCGAGGACGAGGGGCAAGGCGGGCTCGCGATGGAAGAAGGAGTTGCCGAAGTCGCCCCGCGCGATGTTGCCGACGAAGCGTCCGAACTGAACGGCGAGCGGATCGTTGAAGCCCATGCTCACGCGGAGCACCGCGCGGTCGGCTTCCGGCGCCTCGGGCATCATCAACGCCACCGGGTCGCCGCTCACGTGGAGGATGGCGAAGGTGACCAGCGTCACCCCCACCAGCACCACCACGAGGCGGACGACCCGGCGCACGAACAGGGTCAGCACGGATGCGGTCTCACCAGGGTGAGAGCGTCGCTCCTCCTACCGGGCCGCCGCCGGCTTGGCGTCGAATAGCCAGAGCCACTCGTCGGGACGGGCCGCGTACTGCACCTTCTTCGAGATCGCGAGCGTGTCGTACTGGGTCCACAGGAAGACGCTGGGCGCCTCCTCGCGAATCATCTGCTGGATCTGCGTGTAGGTCCGCTTCCGCCGCGGCTGATCCACCGTGGACCGGGCCTCGTCGATGAGCCTATCCAGCCCTTCCACGCGCGTGTACCACTTGCCGTACCAGCCTCCGGGCTCCGAGTGGTAGAGCGGGTGGAGCACCGCGTCGGCGTCGAAGACCGAGTAGTTGCCCCAGGTTCCGTAGATGCCGTGAGTGCCCTTGCCTTCTGCCTGGGAGAACTTGTTCCAGGCCGGGCCCGGGTCCCACATCTTGGGCGTGGCGCGGATGCCGACCTCGGTGAGCATCTCGCACAGGGCCTCGAACTGCGGGCGGTTGGCGACGGACGAGCTGTGGAGTGTGATATCCACGCCGTTCGGGAAGCCGGCCTGGGCGAGCAGCTCCTTGGCCTTCTTCTTGTCGAACGGGTAAGGCTTGATGTCCGCATCGAAGCCGAAGGCCAGCGGCTGCACTACCGTCGCGACCTGGCGACCGAGCCCCGCCATGAGCTTCTGGATGATCGTTTGTTTGTCGATAGCGTAGTTGGCGGCCTGCCGGACCGCCTTCTTGTCGAAGGGCGGGACGCGCATGTCCAGCTCGATCTGGTGGACGCGCAGGATGGGGGTCGAGGAGATATAAGCTACGGGATGGGTCTTGAGCTCGGGCTGGATATCGGGAGACACCTCCCGGATCAGGTCCACTCCGCCCGTCTTGATCTCGGCCACCATGGTAGCCACTTCGGGCACGGCCCGGAAGATCAAGGTCTTGAAGGCCGGCTTACCCCGCCAGTGCTGGTCGAAAGCCTCGAGCCGGATGAGCTGGTCGCGCTTCCACTCTACGAACTTCCAGGGTCCCGTGCCCACCGGCGAGGTGGCCCCGAAGGCCTGATCGCCCACCGTTTCGACGTGCTTCTTCGGGACGATGGGGAAGAAGACGAGGCGCTCGAGGAGGAGCGGGAAGGGCTTGTCGGTGATGATGTGCACGGTCTCTGCGTCGATCACCTTGACTTCCTTGATCGCGCGGACATTGCCGTACTGGGGCGACTTCTTCGTCTGGTCGATCACCCGGTCGAAGGAGTACTTCACGTCCGCCGGCGTCAGCGTATCGCCGTTGTGGAACTTCACGCCCTTGCGGATCTTGAACTCCCACTGGGTATCGGTCAGGGCCTTCCACGACGTCGCGATGGAGGGCTCGAACTCGAGCTTGGGGTTCCGGTGCAGGAGCGAGTCGAACATGTTGATGTTGACGAGGATGCCCACCCGCTCGAAGTGCATGTGCGGGTCCAGCGTTGGCGCGTGCGAGACGAGCGCGACGGTGAGGGTGTCCTTGGGCTGCGCCGGAAGCGCAGCGGGCAGCATGAGAACGGTGAGAGTCAGCACGAGGGCCAGCAGCGCCCATCGCTTCATGGTATCTCCTCCTCGGTCACGGATCCGAGCGTGAGTGGGGACGAGGGCAGCAGTGACCTCTGAGCTTGGTTGTCTGCGTATACCACACGGCAGGTAGGGCGCACAACGCTCCCCTCAACCTGCCCTCTCCCCTCGGGGGAGAGGGTTGGGGTGAGGGGCCGTGCTAGAGTCCCGCCATGCCAAAGACCCCTCTCTCCGGCAAGGCGCAGACGGTGCTCGGTCCCGTGGCGGGCGACGCCATGGGCATCACGCTGCCCCACGAGCACCTGCTCATCGACTTCAAGGTAATGTTCAAGGAGCCGGAGGCGGCCGCGGACAAGGGGCGCGCGCTGGCCCCGGTGAGCATGGCCAATCTCGGCTGGGTCCGGCAGAACTTCTCCTCCAACCTCGACAACCTCCGCCTGCTCGACGAGGACGTGGCCCGCGACGAGGCGCTGCTCTTCAAGCAGGCCGGCGGCCAGACCATGGTGGACCCGACCAGCGGCGGGCTCTCGCGCGACCCCGAGGCGCTCGCGCGCGTGGCGCGGTCCACCGGGCTCCACATCGTGATGGGCGCGGGCTACTACGTCCAGGCCGCCCACCCCCCCGCGCTTTCGCAGCGTGGGGTCGACGACATCGCACGCGAGATCGTCGGCGACATCACGACGGGGGTGGGGACGAGCGGCGTGCGCGCCGGCCTCATCGGCGAGATCGGCTGCACGTGGCCGTGGACGGACGGGGAGAAGAAGGTCGTGCGCGCGGCGGTGGCCGCCCAGCGCGAGACGGGCGCGCCGCTCATGATTCACCCCGGGCGCAACCCGCGGGCGCCCATGCAGATCCTCGAGCTGGTCGAGAAGGAAGGCGGCAATCTCAAGCGCACCATCATGTGCCATATCGAGCGCACCATCGCCGACCGCAGGCACCTGATGGACCTGGCCGCGACCGGCTGCTATCTCGAGTACGACCTCTTCGGCCTGGAGACGTCCTTCTACCCCTACAACCCCGACTTCGACATGCCCAATGACGGCGGGCGCATGAGCCAGATCCTCCGCCTCATCGAGGATGGGCACGGCCGGCAGGTGCTCATGTCGCACGACATCGCCTACAAGCACTGCCTTACCAAGTGGGGCGGCTTCGGCTATCACCACCTGCTGCTCAACGTGGTGCCGCGCCTGCGCCGGAAGGGGCTGGACGACCGCGCGATCCGCGGCCTCATCGTGGACAACCCCCGCCGCGCCTTCGTCTTTGCCTGAAAACCCTCTCCCCCGTGGGGAGAGGGCAGGGTGAGGGGCCTAGAGCTCGGCGCGCGCCTCGGCGATCCAGCCGGTGGCGTCCATCTCCTCGAACAGCGCGAGCGCGCGCTCGATGAGAGCGCGTCCATGGGCGGCGCCGCCGCGCGAGCCGAATCGCCCGTACGCGAGCAGGGTCTGGGCCAGCTCGGGCCGCGATTGAGTGGCTTCGAGCACCGCCACGCTTTGCCGGAACGCGTCGTCCGCCGCCGCCACGTCCCCCGCGGCCTCGCAGGCCTGCCCGAGCACCCGTAGGGCGGCGCCTTGCTCCATGCGGTAGTGGCTTCCGCGCGCAAGGTCGACCGCGCGGTGTGCGGCAACCAGCGCGGCCGGCACATTCCCGAGCGATAGCTCGAGCTCGGTCAGCGCCACCTGAAGGAAGATCATGTTCCACCCATACGTATAACTAGTGGCTTCACATTCCGGTATCGCGCGATCCAGCAGCCGTCGGGCCTCCGCGTGCTGCCCGAGCTTCACGTGAGCGATCGCTCCCCATGCCGAGGTCCAGAAGATCACGGCCCACTCCCTGATCTCCCAGGACAGTGGGAGGCCTTCCTCGACGACGCGAATCACATCGGGCCAGAGGCCCTTGTACATGTAGGGCTCAGCTTCCATCGTTCGCCATGACTTGAGCCGCGCATCGCCGAGATCATCGCCGAGGGCCCGGGCGCGCATGGCGTAGTCCAGCGCTTTCGCGAGGTGTCCCGCGCGGGCTGAATAGCAGCGGCCGCTCGTTGCCATCTCATACGCCTGATCGTGGACCTGCCCAAGCCGGCCCAGTCCGGCCACGCCCTGGGCGGTGTACGTGAGCGACTCCTCGTACCTCGCCACCTGCCCGAGGTGCCCCGCATAGTAGAGGCTGGTCCGAGCCCACGCCTCCTCGTCTCTCGTCTGCTCGGCTCGCCGCACGGCTCGCTGGAGACCCGTCTCGTCCCCTCGGTTCCACGCAATCACACCCTCGAGCCGAGCCACCCGGATATCGTCGCCGAGCTCGGAAACCGCCTCGAAGGCCCGTTCGAGGTGTCGTAAGCCGTCTTCTCGCTCCCGGTCGGTTCGCCGCCAGCCCGACAGCGTCTCGAGCGCCAGCATGACGTCGGCGTACGTGCGTGACCGCTCCGCGGTGGGAGGCAGTCGATCGAGAATCGCGAGCGCCTGCCAGTAGTGGGCAATCGCTTCCGGGCGCGCGTAGAGTGCACGCGCCCGCCGGGCGGCTTCCACGGAGTAGGCGAGCGCCTTCTCCCAGTCCTCTGCCCGCAGCCAGTGATGCGCGAGCAGCGGCGCCCGGTCGGGCGCGGCGGTCGTCTCGCGCTCGAGGAACGTCGCCGCCTCACGATGGAAGGTCCGGCGCTGCTCGTGCAGGATCGACGCGTAGGCGGCCTCCTGCGTGAGCGCGTGCTTGAAGAGGTACTGTCGCTCGGGCGCGTGGGCCCATTCGCGCAAGAGCTCGGCCCGCAGCAGATGGGCGAGGGATCGATCGAGCTCGCTCTCGCCCGCGTGAAGGGCGCGCAGCACCGGGTACCCGACGAAGCGCCCGATCACCGATGCCCGCTGGAGGGTCGCCTTGGCGGGCGCGGGTAACCGATCGATTCTGGCCGCGATCAGGCCCCGGAGGGTCGCCGGTATGGCGAGGCGGCTCATCTCTCCCGCGCTGACCCACCGCTCTCCCTCGCGCCGCAGGGCGCCCTGCTCGATCAGGGACCGGATGATCTCCTCGACGAAGAACGGGTTGCCTTCCGACTGATCGAGGATCCGCGCGCGGATGCCCGGAGGCAGGTCGGCCAGCTCCAGGAGGTTCTCGACGAGGCGCTCGGACTCCCCCGCCGGGAGTGGGGCCAGAGCCAGCTCGGTCAGCCGGTGCGCGTAGTGTCGCTGCGCGTGGAACCGAAAGTCCCAGAACCCACCCTCGGAATCGGGCCGGGAGGTGACCAGGATCATGAAGGGCAGAAAGTCGGTGAGCTCGGTGAGCGCGGTGAGGATCTCGATGGTGGCGGCGTCGGCCCAGTGCAGATCCTCCACGGTCAGGATGAGCGGCTCGCGCGAGACCAGCCCTCGATGATGGCGCGCAACGCGGGCACGAGCTGGGACTGGAACGCCCGCGGGTCCATCGCCGCGGACATCGGCTGCCCCGGCTCGCCTTCAATCCCGAGGAGATGGGCGACGGCGGGGTGCGAGCCGTCGAACTTCTCCCCGACGAGCGAACGCAGCGTCACGCGGAGCTTCGTCCGCGCCACCGGCGGAGCCTCCGCCCCCGTGAGCCGGAAAACCGCCCGCAAGATCTGGACGATGGGCGCGTAGCCCGAGTGCTGGGTAAAGGCCTGGCAACGCCCCTCGATCCAGCGCACCCGCGGGGGCGGGTGACTGCGAAGCTCGTTCTTGAGACGCGACTTCCCGATCCCCGCCTCGCCGGTGATGGACACGATCTGCCCACGCCCCTGGGCGAGCTCGGTCGCACAGCGATGGAGCCGGGCCAGCTCGAGGTCTCGGCCCACGAGGGGAGACGAGAGCCCGGGAACTCCACGCGTGGTGGCGGAGTCGCGAAGCCGGCGGACAATCTGTCCGGTGATCGGCGTGGGGAATCCCTTGAGGGTGAGCGGGGGGGTGGCCTCCGTCTCGACGAGGGGACGAACGAGCCGGAACGTCTCCGGGCTGAGGACGATGCCGCGCGCGGAGGACTGGAGCCGCGCGGCGAGATTGGTGATCTCTCCCGTGACCATGAACTCGCGGCTCGGGTCGGTGACGGCGACGGCCTCGCCGGTGGCGATCCCGACGCGTAGCTCGAGAGCGGCTCCGTACTCCGCCTCGAAGGACGGATTCAGGAGCCCCAGGCTCTCTTGCATGGCGACCGCCGCTCGAACGGCCCGCTCCGCGTCGTCCTCGTGGACATGGGGGACACCGAAGACGGCCATGACGGCGTCCCCGGCGTACTTCTCGACCACGCCGCCGAAGGCGCGGATCTGCTGCGCCATCTCCTCGAAGTACGCGGTGAGGAGCGCGCGGAGCTGCTCGGGGTCCTGCCGGACGGAGAGCTCCGTCGAACCGGCGAGGTCGGCGAAGAGCACGGTGACGAGCTTGCGTTCTTCGGCGGGAGGCATGAGCGGTTCGGCGCGGGATCCCTTGGTTACCAGCTCTCGACCGCGTCCAGGTAGTTCTGGCCGACGCGCACCCGCGTCGCCCGCCCGCCCGCGTCCAGCTCGAAGACGACGGCCTCGCCGTGGCTGGCGTAGCCGTCCTTGGCGTCCGCGCGAAAGGTGTGCGCCTGCCCCTCCACCGGCTGCAGCCGGATGACCATGAGCATCGGGTCGGGCAGGCTCGGGTCGATGAGGAGCAGGCTGTCGTCCCCGAGCAGCACCTGGGCGTCGCCCCAGCGGCTGCGATAGCGTCCCACGTAGCGCCGCCACGCGGGATCCGGCGCGCGCTTGTCGTCCTTCGCGGTGGCCTTCGCGATGGCCTTCGCGATGGGCGGGCCCACGTACTGCTGGGCGCGCTCCACCATCGTCAGCGGATCGCCGTCGTCGGCGTTGGTCATCGCGATCACGGCGAGCTTCTCGGCGGGCCAGATGCGCAGCTGGGTGCGGTAGCCCGGCAGCGACCCGCCGTGGCCGAAGCTGGTCTTGCCGCCGGCCCGGAGGATGCGAAAGCCGAGACCCCAGCCCGCCTGCCAGTCCGGCTCCAGCCAGTGAACCCGCTGCATTTCCCGAAGCGTGCTGCCGCGCAGGATCTGGGCGCCTCCCGCCGGGCCGTCACGGAACTGCAGCATGGCGAAGCGCGCGAGGTCGGTCACCGAGGTGGTCATATTGGCGGCGGCGCTGATGCCGCGCGTGTCCACGTGAGGCGCAGGTCCGCGGCTGCCGTCCGGCATGCGGCGCCCGTAGGCGCGGGCCAGGCCCGGATCGTCCGGATCCGGCGCGAGCACGCGCGTGTCCTTCATGCCGAGGGGATCGAGGATGTGGTTCTGCACGTAGCGCGCGTACGGCTCGCCGGACGCGGCCTCGACCACGTCGCCCGCCAGGGCGAGGGCGAGATTCGAGTACTTCCACTGCGTCTCCGTGGCGAGGATGCTTTCCTGGCGCGCGAGGCCCTCGCGCAGGCGCTCCGCGGTCGGGAAGTCGAAATCGGTCCAGTACGGGAAGGCGGCCTCGCGCGGCAGGCCGGAGGTATGGGTAAGGAGGTGACGGATCGTGATGGGCGGCGCATCCGCGTGCTTGCCGGCGATCGAGAACCACGGCAAGTGGCGGGCGAGCGAATCGTCGAGCTGGAGCCGGCCGGCGTCGCGGAGCTGCAAGATCGCCGTCGCAGTGAAGGTCTTGGTGATGGAGGCGATGCGGTACCGCGTCTCGGCCGTCGCGGGCCGCCGGCGCTCAACATCGGCCCAGCCGAATCCGGCGGCCCAGACCACGGTCTGGTCGTGCACGATCGCCAGGGAGGCCCCGGGAAGCCCGCTGTACGCGCGCTGGCTCTCAACCCAGGCCGAGACGATGTCCAGCGAGGCTCGCACTTCGGGGCGGTCGGCGAGGGCAAGGTCGGGAGCCATTGCCGTCCCAGTGTAGTCGGCTTGCCGCGAGTTGCCCAGGCCCCGTATACTCCCGGTCTATGAAGACAATTCTGGTTCAAGCGTCTTGAGCGCGGCCAAGGCCCGACGTCCTGCCGCGCGCCGAGCGGGCAAGGCGAAGGCGCGACGCCCCGCCGCGCCGCCCCCCGTCGCTCCCGCCGAAATCCTCGTCCCGCCCCCCGCCGCCGCGCCGGAGCCCATCGTGGTCTCGCAGCCCGAGCGCCTCTTCGTCGGGCGCATGCCCGTCGCGGAGCCGGCGCGCCCGCTGCCGTCCTCGCGGCGCGGGATCTTCTTCGACGTGGAGAACTCCAGCCGGCCTGAGCACGTGGCCGCCGTCCTCGACCACCTTCAGATCGACCGCGGGTCGCGTCTTACCGATCTGGTGGCGATGGGGAACTGGAAGGTGGCGAGCGGCGACACCGCGCGCCTCCTCGCCCAGCGCGGCGCCCAGCTCGTGCACAGCGCGCCCTCCACCGGCGTGAAGGACTGGAGCGATCTCCGTATCGCCGTGGCCGCGGGTGTGTGGCTCGCCGCCGCGCGGCCCGGCGACGTCGTCGAGATCATCACCGACGACCAGGCCTTTGACGCGGTGGGCGACGTGGCCGCCGGGCTCGGCGTCACGTTTAACCGGCTGTCCTTCCGCGCGCTGGCGGGCATGGGGCTCTTGCCCGCCGCGGCCGAGCCGCGCCAGGAGTCGCGCGGAAGCCGCGGGCGGGGCCGCGGGCGCGGACGCGGGCGGCGCGGCGGGCGCGGGGACGCCCGGCCCGATCTACGGCCGGCCGTGTCGCACGCGCCCGCGCATCGCCCGGCCGCGCACCCGGCGCCCGCACACCATGCCGCCCCCTCGGGTGCCGCGCACACCGCGCCCGCGGAGGAGATCCGCGCGGTGGTGGACGAGCTGCTTCAGACTTCGCCGATGGGAGTGACGCTCGACGCCCTGTCGAACGCGCTCAAGTCCAAGGGGTTCCGCCGGCCTCCGGGCTCGCCGCGGCTCATCACGCGGCTCCGCAACCTCAAGGGCATCGAGGTCACGCGCACCGGCATCGTGCGCCTGCTCGAATCCGGCGGGACCGAACGGGCGCAGCCGGCGGAGGCGCCGCCGGTGGAGACGCGGCCGGTGCGGGGCGTCTCCCAGCTCGCCGGGATGCCGGAGGTCATCGCCTCGAACTTTGGCTCCTTCGCCGGGGTTGGCGAGCAGGAGAGCGAAGAGCCAGAGCCGGAGGGGCCTGGGCCGGGCAACGAGGCCGAGCCGCTGATCGAGGCGGGTGGGGGCGATCAGGCCGAGCGAGGACAGCGTCGCCGTCGTCGCGGTGGCCGGCGGAGACGCGGGCGGCGGGGGCGCGGTGGCTCCGGGATGGCGGCGGGCGCCCCTGGAGCCGAGCCCCATGCCCCGCTCGCCAAAAATGCGAGCACGTACCACGCTGTTGACGGCCCCCCCTAAAGGGGACGATAATTCGAGGCACCTTGAAGACCCCATTTTTTGGACAGCGTCCTCTCGGTCAACTCCTTGTGGAATCAGGCGTTATTTCGAAGGAGACACTTGAAGAAGGTCTCGCCCAAGCAAATCTGGAACGCCGACGCCTGGGGGAGATATTGGTCGCCTCGGGGGCGGCCGCCACCACGGGCGTCTATCGGGCATTAGCCTCGCAGCAGGGACTGCCCTTCCTCTCCGGGGAGGAATTGCCTTCGACTCCCCCGGCACTCAAGGGCCTCTCCGCCAAGTACCTGCGACAGTATGTTGCCTGTCCGGTCGCGATCGAGGGCTCGGTCCTGACGGTGGCCACGGCGGAGCCGACTAATCCCCTGCTGGTCGACGATCTGCAACAGAGTCTCGGGGTGACCGTGAAGCTGTCCGTCGCCCCCCCCGCGGCGATCCTGGAGGCCATCGAGCGGGCATACGGGGCGAACACCGCCCTGCAGAAGATCGTCGAGGGCATGGGGAGCGCCGGCGGCGAGCGTGACGGCGACGGCGAAGAAGACGTCAATCACCTCCGGGACATGGCATTCGAGCCGCCGGTCGTGCGGCTGGTCAATATCCTGATCGACGGAGCGCTCGCCGCGGATGCCTCGGACATCCACATCGAGCCCTTCGAGGATAACCTCTACGTCCGCTACCGCGTCGACGGGCTCCTGTACGATCAGGAAGCGCCGCCCCGTCGACTCCGGGCCGCGCTCACCTCGCGCATCAAGATCATGGCAGAGATGAACATCGCCGAGCGCCGACTACCGCAGGACGGCCGCATCCGGGTCACGACGCACGGTCGACGTGTGGACATCCGCGTCTCCACTGTTCCGACCATCCACGGCGAATCCATCGTGATGCGGTTGCTCGACCGATCCTCGGTTTTCCTGCCCTTCGATCGGCTCGGCTTCTCGCCGCCCGCCGCGGCGACCTTCGAACGACTGATCCACCGGCCGCACGGCATCCTCCTCGTCACCGGCCCCACGGGCTCCGGCAAGACCACCACCCTCTACGCAGCCCTCGACAAGATCAATCGCCGCGACGTCAAGATCATCACGGTCGAGGATCCTGTGGAGTATCAGCTCCAGGGAGTGAATCAGATACCGGTCAAGCCCAAGATCGGCCTCAGCTTTGCCGCCGGCCTCCGCCACATCGTGCGGCAGGACCCCGATGTGATCATGGTCGGCGAGATTCGAGACCCTGAGACGGCGGAGATCGCGATTCAGGCCGCGCTTACCGGTCATCTCGTCTTTTCGACCCTGCACACCAACGATGCGCCGGGCGCGATCACGCGGCTGCAGGACATGGGGTGCGAGCCCTACCTGATCTCCTCGGTCCTCAGTGGCGTGTTGGCCCAGCGGCTGGTCCGGAAGATATGTGAGGTCTGCCGGATGCCCAAGAGCGCCGATCGCGCCGAGCTGGCCGCCTTGGGGGTCGCGGGCAACGGAGCAGAGGAGCTGTTCCACGGCAAGGGTTGCGACGAATGCCGGGGGACGGGCTACCGCGGCCGCACCGGGATCTACGAGCTTCTCGAGATCACCGAGGACGTGCGCAGCCTGATCGTGCGGAAGGCGCCCACCGGAGAGATCCGGCGTCACGCCGTTACCCACGGAATGCTCACGTTGCGGGAGGACGCCTGGGCCAAGGCGTGCGCGGGAGTGACGACGGTGGCGGAGATCCTACGGATCACCCAGGAAGAGACCTAGGGTGACGATCTTCGCATACCGGGCCGCGGACCGCCGCGGCCAGAGCGTCGACGGAGTCATGGAAGCGCCCGACGAGCGAACGGTGGCCGACCGGCTGCAGCGCGACGCCTACTTCCCGATCACGATCGTTCCCCAGGGGGGGCGCGGCCGCATCCTCGGTTTCGCGTGGCCGGATCTGGGCTTCGGGCGAGTCTCTCGCCGAGACATCCTGGCCTTCACCCAGCAGCTCGCGACGCTGCTTGAGGCCGGTATGCCACTCGACCGTGCCCTGGCGATCCAGGTCGAGTTGGCAGCAAACGCCCGTGTCAGATCAATCCTGGGCGATGTGCTGCACAGTGTGCGCAGCGGCTCGTCGCTCGCCGACGCGCTCGCCAAGCATCACCCCCGGCCGTTCCCCCGGCTCTACGTCAACATGGTGCGGGCGGGCGAGAAGGGGGGTGCGCTGGAGACCACCCTCCGCCGGCTGGCTGAGTTCCTGGAAGAGTCGCAGGAGTTCCGTGACGCGATGGTCTCGGCGGCGATCTATCCCGCGTTGCTCGCCGGCGTGGGTACCGCGGCGGTGATCTTCCTGTTGATGTTCGTCGTCCCGCGCTTCGCGGCCATATTCAGCGATTTGGACGCGACCCTGCCGCTTCCCACGCTCGTTCTCCTTCGCGTGAGCGAGGTGAGCCAGCGCCACGGGTGGCTGCTAGGCATCGTCGGATTGGCGCTCCTCGTGGGGGTCCGGATGGTGCTTTCCACGCCCGCGGGGCGACTCCGCTTCGATCGACTCCTCCTCGGACTTCCCATCGTCGGCCAACTCATCGTCAAAGTGGAGGTCGCGCGCTTCAGCCGCATCCTGGGCACGCTGCTGAGGAGTGGCGTCGCCATGGTGAGTGCGCTCGGCATGGTCATGGAGCTGCTGGTGAATCGCGCGCTGGCTCGGGCGGTCGAGGGTCTGGGCGACGGCGTTCGGCGCGGCGCCGGCCTCGCCCAGCCGATGGCCGATACGGGCGTTTTCCCGCGTCTCGCCATTCACATGGTCCGCGTGGGCGAGGAGACGGGCCGGCTCGAGGAGATGCTCCTCCGCGTCGCGGGGGCCTACGAGGCCGATAGCCGAAAGCTCGTCAAGCGCTTGATCGCGCTCGCCGAGCCGTGCGTAATCCTGGTCATGGGCCTGGTCGTCGGCTTCATCGTCGTGGCCATGCTCATGGCGATCCTCTCCGTCACCGACATTCCAGTCTAGGCGGCGTTTCCGCCCCGAGGACGTACCGTCAGTGTCCACCGTACGCAACGATCGAGCCACCCGGAACCAACGCGGATTCACGCTGGTCGAGCTTCTGGTGGTCATCATCATCCTGGGGTTGCTCGCCGGGCTGGTTGGACCGCGCCTTTTCGGGCGGGTCGGGCAGAGCAAGCAGGCGACGGCCAAGGCTCAGATCGAGCTGCTCGGAGCCGCGCTCGACCAGTATCGCCTCGACGTTGGCGCGTACCCACCGGCGGGCGCGGGCCTGTCGGCGCTGGTACAGAACCCCAACACGGCGAACTGGAACGGTCCCTATCTCAAGAAGAACGCCGTTCCCGTCGATCCGTGGGGCAAGCCCTATCACTACAAGTGCTGTCCGGGCGACCGGGGCGACTACGACATCTGGACCTACGGGGCCGATGGAGCGCCCGGCGGCGAGGGCGAGAACGCCGATGTCATGTCGTGGGACGCCAAGTGAGACCGCGGAGCGGCGGCTTCACGCTGATCGAACTGGTGATGGTCGTGGCCGTGCTCGCCGTCGCCAGCGCGGTGGTGGCCCCCGCAGTCGGTCGGACGGTCGACGGAGTGAGGGTGCGGACGGAGGTGGCCGGCGTCGCGTCATTCCTGCGCTGGGCTCGTGAGCAAACGGTCACACGTGGCGTGTCCCACGAGGTGACGCTCGATCCCGAGGCGCGTGCGCTGCTATTTCGCCACGCCGGCGGCGGGCCGATCGCGGGCGGGGAGGTGCGCCGACAACTGTCGACCTTGCTCCGCATCGCTTCCGGGCCGGACCGCTCTCCGCAGCGGATCATCTTCTTGCCCCAGGGCCGATCTACCGGCGGGAGCCTCCGGATCGAGGCGGTGGGGTCACGGGTTTACATCATTACCGTGGATCCGTTGACTGGGCGCGTGGCGACACGGCGGGTCGACTCATGAACCGCGGCTTCACCCTGCTCGAAATCCTCGTGGCCATGGCCATATTGGGACTGGCCCTCGTCGCGCTTGTGCAGCTCTCCGCACAGGGTCTGCGCCTGCTTCGTCTCGCGGAGGATCAACAGGAGGCCGTCCGGCTGGCCGATCGCCTCGCGCGAAGCACCGAACCCAGGAGCGAGAGCGTGGAGGTCGGCCAGCAGGGCCCCCTTCGCTGGGAGCGTCGCATCACGCTGGTGCCCGTGCCGCCGAACCTGACTCCCGCCGCCGGAGTTCCGTCCCGGCTGTATGCAGTGTCGGTCGCGGTGCGCTGGGGACGCCACGGGGCGCTGGAGCTGGCGAACCTACGCACGGTCGTTGGAGCGGACGGTGCGACTCCCGAGGGTGGAATCCGATGACGCTCCGCCGTGATCGCGGCTTCACGCTCGTCGAGATGCTCCTTGCCCTCAGCATCGGGGCGGCCATGCTCGTCATCATGTTTGGGGGGATCCGGGCGGCGCTGGCCGCGTGGGGCCGTGGAGAAGCACGGGCGATCGCCCTCGAGCACGGTCGCAGCCTGGCGCAGGTGCTTGGGCGAGCAGTGGCGGGCACGTTTCCCTACCGGCGCACGGCGACCGAGGGCGCGCCCGCGCAAATCATGTTCGACGGCCAGCCGGATCGGTTGACCTTCGTGACGGTCTCACCGGCAACCCCACCGACGAGCGACATTGCCTTCACCGCGATGAGCGTGTCGCGCGATGACCAGGGTCTGGCGCTGCGCCAAATGGCCCTGCCCAACCTCGAGCCGCTCGGCCGCGTCCAGCCCGTTCTGATCGATTCGACCGTCACTGCGGTGCGCTTCCGCTACCTCGCTAGCGGTGGCGACGCCTGGAAAGACCGATGGGACATGAGCACGGAGCAGAGCTTGCCACGGGCCGTGGAGATCCGGCTGGCGACCCGCGTCGGCAATCGCGACGTGGAGCAGACTCCGCTCGTCGTGCCTGTCCGGGCTCTCAAGCCATGAAGCCCGAGGGGGGGTTCGTCCTGCTCTCGGTCATGCTGGCCTTGACGCTCCTCGGGGTCGTGGTCACCGAGTTCGTGCTTTCCATGCGGCTCGAGGCCTCGATGGTCCGTACCTATCGGGACAGCTTGCTTGCCGCGCACCTGGCCGAGAGTGGGGTGCAGCAGGCCATCCGCGAGATCCTGAGCCAAGCCCAGATCACGGCACTGGATGAGGGAGGGCAGTTGGTTTTCTACCGCGCCCTGCCGGGGCAGATCGTGCCTGAGCGTCTACCCGCCATGCCGCGCACCCGCGTGTCCTTGGGCCGGGGCGAATTCTCTTATCGGATCACTGACGAAGCGTCGCGCCTCGATCTCAATACGGGTCCCCCCCAACGACTGGACCGGCTTCTCACCGCCCTGAACGTCGAGCGACGCCAGCGCGACACCATCGTCGACTCGCTCCAGGATTGGCGAGACCGTGACGAGGTGCACAGGCTCAACGGTGCCGAGAGCGATGACGTCTATCTTCGGCTGCCCCTGCCCTACCGATCGCGGAACGGCAGTCTTCAGGATGCGGCCGAACTGCTTCAAATCCGCGGTGTGAGCCGTGAGCTGTATGTGGGGACGGCCGATCGGCCCGGCCTTGGGGCCCTGGTCACCGCCGTGAGGCCAGGCCCCATCAACCTCAACACGGCGTCGGCGCCGGTCCTCACGGCCATCGGCTTCTCGGCCGCCGAGGCATCCGAGGTCCTCCGGACGCGGGTCCGCGCGCCCTACCTCGCGGTGCCGAGTCGGTTCTCAGGGCGGGGCCTGGCCGTCGGCAGCGCCACCTTCCGGATCGAGGCCGAGGGCCGCATACCGGGCTCACCGCCGAGCCGCGTCCTCGCTATCGTTCAACGAGGGGGCGGGTCCGGTGCTGCCGGTGTGACCGTCCGCCTGTGGCGTCCGGAGACCGACGGGTGATCCGCGGCTCAATCGGACTCTTACTCGAGGACGGCCGGCTCACCGTCGTGGCGTTCGGCGGCACCAATCGCTTCGTGCACTTCGTCGTCGACGACGCGGAGGACCCCGCCCGCGCGCTCGACGCCGAGCTCCGGGCTCGAAAGCTCTTCGAGCGGCGTATTCGCGTCGGCGTCGATCGGCGATCCGTGGTGGTGAAGGCGCTCGAGCTCCCCCAAGCGAGCGGCGGTGATCTCGGGAAGATGGTGGCCTTCGAGCTGGAGCGGCATGTGCCCTTTCCGCCCGAGGAAGCCCGGTACAGCTGGATCGAGCTGCCCAGCGCCGCCGACGGGCCACGGCGCTTGCTCGTGGCGGCGGGCGGGCGACGGGCAGTGGAGCGGCCTTTGGCCCTGTTGGCCGGGGCGAAGCGCCGGCCAGCCGCCATCACCGTAGCCTGTCACGAGCTATCGGAGCTCTTGCCGCGCGTGCTTCCGGCTCGGCTCGCCGTCTGGGCTCACTGCCACGGGACCAGCACTGATCTCCTCCTGCTCATCGGCCGCACCGTCCTCATGAGCCGATCGGTGACCGTCTCAGATACCGAGGCGCTCGCGAGGGAGATTCAGCGGAGCCTGTGGGTGGTTGGCTGGAATCACTGCGATGCGGTGTGGATTTCTGGCGACGATGCCGCGGCTCGGATCGCCGCTCCCGAGCTGGCGGCAGCCGTCGACGCCCCGGTCTCCTCCCCACCATACGCTCCGGGTCCCGGAGCTCTCGTCGCCCAGCTGCCCGAGGAGAATTGCGGTGCCGCCCAACTCGCGCTCGGCGTGGCGCTCGCCCCCCGGCGGCCCGCGCTCGACCTGCTGCCGTCGGAGCTGCGGCCCTGGACCGTGTCGCGCGCCCAGCTCGTGAGAGCCGGCACGCTTTCTGTCACCGTGCTGCTCGGCGTGGCTTTCGCGTTCGCACATGTCGGCAAGACCGAACGCTACCTCGGACGCTTGAGCGCGGAGATTCGCCGCCTGGAGGCGGACGCGAATGCAGTCGACGCGCTGGCGGCCGAACGGGCCAGGAGCCGGCGCATGTTGGCCGGATTGGAGTCCGTGCGGCGCGGGACCCTCCCGGTTCTTCTGGTACTTCGCGAGCTGACGGAAGCGTTGCCCGAGAGCGCCTGGCTCCAGAACCTGAGCATCGATCCCGAAGGCGTAGAGCTCGTCGGACAAGCCGACGCAGCGAGCCAGCTCATCCCGGTGCTCGAGGCCTCGCGCTGGCTCGAGCGTGTCGAGTTCACCTCGCCGGTAACGAAGCTGCAGGGCAAGGAGCAGTTCCGGATCCGGGCGGCATGGGAAGCCCTCCCGTCGGCGCCACCTGCCCCGGTGCGCTGAGAATGGCAACTCTCAGCCGGCGCGAACGCACGCTGATCGGGCTCGGCATGGGAGCGGCGCTGTTAGTCGGCGTTTACATGGTCCTCGTCGAGCCGCTCGTGGACCGCGCCCGCGAAGCAGTCGGCCGGACGGCGGCACGCGAGGCCACTCTCGAGCGTCGGCGGCTCCTGATCGCACAGGGCCCGAGCATCGCCGAGGAGCTTCAAGGCATCACGAGGCGACTCGAGTCCGAGTCGGCACGGCTCCTGCGCGGCCCAACCGCGCCGCTTGCCGCCTCGGAGCTTCAGAAGCTCGTCAAGGACGTGGCGGCCAGCAGCAACATGGAAGTCCGGAGCGAGCGGATCTTACCGGCGACTGATCGGGAGGGTCTCCTGGAGGTGCCGATCGAGATCGTCATCGCCGGAAGCATCCGCGACACGATGACTGCGCTCTACCGCCTCGAGCATACCGAGCGTCAGTTGATGATCAAGGACCTCAAGATCCGGCTCGTGACCGTCGGACAGCCGCGCGACCTGATGACCACAATTACCCTGGCCGGCTATATAATGCCGGACGCGCGGCCTCGATCCGAGGCCAAGCCGACGGCCAGGAAGGACGGTTAGACGTGTCGAGGTGGGCCTTCGGCGCGAATGTGCTGGTGGCGGCACTCGGCTGTGTCCTTGCTGCTGGACTGGTCTACCAGCTAAGCACCGAGCGCCCGCTGCCTGCAGCTCCCGCTCGCCGCTCCAGCCAGTCCGCGATGGAGGCCAAGGGACATCCCGACAAACCGCGCGCGCCGATCGCCGCTTACAGCCAGATCGCGACCAAGAATCTCTTTAGCCCGGGGCGCTCCGAGACGGTTGCCGTTGCCGCGATGGTGGCCCCGGGCTCGAAGCCGATTCTCCACGGCGTCGTGGTCGACGGCGACCGGAGCCGCGCATTCCTGGAAGAGCCGCCGGCCAGGCATGTCTTCGGATACTCGGTCGGCGATATCATCGCGGGGGGCCGGCTGCAGACGATCAGCCCCGACCGAGTGGTGATCGTCCGGCCCGAGGGCTCAGTCGAGGTGCTACTGCAGGATCCGTCAAAGCCCAAGGAGGTCGCCACTCCGACAACCGGCCCGGCAGGGGACGGTGTCCGAACCGGGCCAACGCGTCGGCCCGGCCCCGGCGCCGTGCCGCCCGGGACGCCTCCGCAGCCCCCGCGTCAATAGGCCCACCAGGCGCCGCGCCAGCCCTAGCCGGCGCGGCGCCCGGGCGCGGCCCTTACTCCGTGGTAGTGTCCGGCAAACCGACTTCGCGAAGCAGCGCCGAACGCTGCGTCCGCAGCGCGGCGTCCTGGGGCGCCGCGGCGATGAGCTCGTTCAGCGCCGCGATCGCGTCGTACCAGATGCCGGCCCCGGCATAGACGGCCGGCAGGTCGGCTTTCGACGCACTGGAGACCTTGGCGCCCAGATCGTCGGGTACGGCTACTCGTTCGAGGCTTGCACCGGCGAGGATGTCCTTCGACCGCCGGCCCGTGTCGGGCATGACGGCGACGTACCACTGGTAGGCGATCGCGGGATTGAGCCGTACGCCGTGCTCGGCGAGGCTGACGCGATGGACTCCCGCCGCGACCGGTGGCGGGATGCGGAGCTCGATGAGGGGATCGCTCTTCTGGGGATCGACGAGGGTGAGCTCGACCGGATGTGAGCTCGGGCTCGAGATGAACCAGTAGAGCACCGGCTGCTCGCTCGTGGTGAGCCCCGTGTGGGCCGGCGCCAGAACCGACAGGATGAATGCCTCCCGCCCGGTGCCGCGGGTGCCGCCACCGACGCGGCCGCCGGGGGCCCCGCGTAGCGGCGGCTTGTAGACCGGCGCCGACGCGGTGGTGGCCTTCGCGTCCGAGGCTGGGGCCGCTGGCGGCGCCTGCTTCGGCTGGGCCTCACCGGTGACCGGCGGAACGAGGATCGTGAAGGACCAGAGGGCGATGGCTGCGATCGCGATGCGCCCCGTTGCCAAAGGCTTCGATGTTGCGTTCATTACCTTACCTCCCGCGGGACAGGGGTCCCGGCGACGCTGGGTGTTGCATGCGGCGCGTCTGCCGCTCTAGGTGCGCCTGCCCCGACGAAGGGCTCGACCGCGCTCTCGATCGGCTCCAGCTTCCGCTCACCGAGAACTCGATAAATCGCGACCATCTGCTGCTTCCCCTTGAGGCGGGCCTCGGCGACCCACTCCGTGTCGAACAGGTCGGCCACGTGCGCGTGCGTCGAGGCCCCAATCAAGGTGCGGCAGGGTCGCACCAGAGGATCGGGCGGATGCACGTCCTTGTCGAAGCTCTCCAGTCGCGAGGCCGTGTTCAACGTGTCTCCTACGACAACATACTCCCATCGATCCGTGCTCCCCAGGGTGCCGGAAACCGCCTCCCCGGTCACGATCCCGATCCGCATCCCGGTGCACGGTCTGCCGGCCTCCTGCCAGGCGCGGTTGAGCTCGAGCAACCGCTGTTCGACCGCGACGGCGCACCGGACGGCATTGATGGCGTCCTGGGCGATCTCCGCCTCCGTGCGTCGGGGGATCGGCACTCCGAAGAGTGCCACGATCGAATCGCCGGCGTACTGTCTGATCACGCCCCCGTGATAGCTGATCACCGGAGCCATCGCCCCCATGTACTCGTTGAGCCAATCCATGAGCTCTTCCGGCGTGAAGCGCTCGGAAACGGTCGTAAATCCGGTCAGATCCGTGAAGAAGGCCGTCACGATCAGCCGGCGGGGCTGCGGACGGCCGCCGCCCGCGAACTGCTCCCGATCGCGCCAGATGTCCTCGGCGACTTCCTTGGAGACGTGCTGCGAGAAGATGCGCATCAGCATACCGCGCTCCGCGCTCTGTCGATACGAATGATACGCGACCACGAAGCCGGTCGCACCGGCAAAGGCGAGCGAGGGCGGGACGACCGACCACCACCACCCGTTGAGGAAGGCCACGTAGGCCGTTCCCACGATCACGATGAGCCCCAGACCGAAGGCCACGGTCAGGACCAGTGTCTTGAGCGTCCGGATGCCGAGGAACGCCCCGAGGCCGGACCAGACGAGCACCCACAGCCAGGTCAGGAAGAGCGGCGGACTCCAGAGCGGCCGCTCGCCTTTGGTCGCAATGCGCAGGAGCTGACTGACGAAGTGGGCATGCACCTCGACGCCTGGAACCTGCTGCTTGGGCCTGAGCCCGGCGCTGAGGGGCGTATAGAAGTCGTCCTTGACGCTCTCCGCAGTGACGCCGATCAGCACGACGCGATCCCGGACCATCTCGGGAGGCACCTCGTCCCGAAGAAGGGCACCAAGCGTGATCCGATGGAAGGGCCCGAGGCCGATTCGATAGTCCGCGAGGAGCTGGTAGCCGGCGGCGTCCAGGCCCACATACGGTCCATCGTTCGGCCCCAGCGGGCGAATCGGGGTCGGCCCCAGCGTGACGATTGTCTCGTCGGAGGGGTCGGCTCCGAGCTTTTTCCCCTCGGGCTCCAGGTAGAGCAGGGCCAAGCGGAGCGCGAATGAGTAGAGCGCCGTTTGGCCATCGTCCATGAAGAGAAGCGTGCGCCGCACGATTCCACCCGAGTCCACCACGACGTCGTTGAACCCCACCTTGTCCGTGCCTTTCAGCACTCGGGGGGGCGCTATGCCGCCCGAGGAGCCGTCGGCGAACTTGGTCACCACCACGATGCGGGGCGAATCCCGAAGAATGTAGTCGAGCTCGAGCGAGCCCGGGGCGACGGGCACGTCCCGGTAGACGTCCAATCCGATGGCCCGCGCGCCGAGCGCGAGCAGCGCGTCGAGAGTCTGGGCCAGGGTCCCGTCGGGGAGGGGCCATGTGCCTTGTTCCTGGATGTCGCGCTCGCTGATGGTGACGATGACGATGCGCGGGTCGGGTGCGGCGTCTCCCCCCGGCGCTCGGATCCGAAGGAAGCGGTCGTAGCCGGCGAGCTCCGCCGGCTCGAGGGTCCGGGCGGCGCGGAGGCCAAGCACGATCGTGGCGACCGCAATGGCGACGAGGACCGCGACGGCCCAATCCGGGAGAGCTACTGGCAGCAATCGTCGGAGTCGCCGCATTTCAGAAGACCGCCAGCAAGAACTGGAAGTGCAAGCCGGCCTTGCCTTTCTCCTGGTCGCCGTCCCCTTTGACGATAATGTCCTGAAGCGGGTCGGGCTTGCCCACTAGTCTGACATCGCGGAGCCGGTATCCGAAATACACCTCGAACTGGGGCTTGAAGGACACCATGCCCCGCAGTGTCAGGGCCCAGCGGAGGCCTATGCCGACACTATAGATGTCGAGCGGGTCCGGCGTGCTACCGACCGCGTTCCACCCGCGGCCATAGTCGAAGAAGGGTGCGAGCTCGAGGTAGTCCGCCCACCGTGTGTTGCGGACCAGTGGCACGCGTAGCTCGACCGACGCCAGCAAGCCATTGTCCCGAACCAGCGTGAACTCCCGGTAGCCTCGGACCGTGTACCGGCCGCCGATCGCCACCTGCTCGAGCGTCAAGAGCGGATCGGGGGTGAGCTGCACGTCGGCCCGGGCGATCAGCTGGCTGTCCAGAACGGGCAGGCGGGTCGCCCACTGGACTTGCCCCAGCCAGGCGAAGAATCGCCCGTCCGGCACGTCTGGATCGGAGTGCACGGTCGCGTCGAGCGCGTCGAGGCCAAACGAGAAGCGCGATCGCAGGGCGATGGCCTGGTTCTGCGTCCGGTGGACGAATTCCTGCGCCACGCGCAACGCCGTCACCGCGGTCCTCCCGTCGTCGGTGGCGCCCGGCAGGAGCGGAAACCGGACGCCGAGGAGTGACGTGATGTTCTCCAGCCGCTCGCCGATGAGCTCGACCGCCACGGTGGTCTGGGGCGTGCGATAGACGGGCTGTCGGATCCCCGCGGTGAAGATCTCGGACTCGCTCTCGATGTCCAGGTCCGCGAACGGCTCCTCGACGATGCCGAACGTGTTCCGCCGGTACTGGAAGCTAACCGTCGTGTCCCAGCGGGTGACGGGAATGGCGTACCGGAAGTCCAGGAGCGGATCCAGCCCCTCCGATCGGCCGTACCGGAGCGTAAGGACGTCTCCCCAGCCAAGCAGATTGACATTCTCGAGGGTGACGATGCCGCGCTCCGCCCCGACCGAGGGCGCCTGGTAATTATTGAAGTCAAGGTAGAGGCGGAAGGGCTGCCGATCCTCGACCAGCACGTCGAGCACGCTGTCGCCCGGCCGGAGGCCGGGCTTGAGGTCCACCCGGAGGCGCTCGATCCGCGGATCGTCGAGGAGCAGCTGGATCTGGCGCTGCAGGTCGTTGACGTTGAGCGGCTCGGAGGGCGCGAGTCGAGTCCGGAGGTAGCCGGTCCGAAACCACCGGTTCCCGCTGATGTTGAGCGCGGTCAGACGCCCCTCGATCACCTGGTAGGTGACCTGGCCATCCCGGATGGTCTGGTCGGGGAGGATCACGCCCGAGTTCACGAAGCCCTGGTCCACGTAGAACTGCGTGAGCTCGCGCCGGAGCGCCTGGAGGTCCTCCTGGGTCAGGTACCGGTTCTCGTAGGGCTGGGTGATCTTCGCTAGGACGTCGGGGGGGAAGGCGGTGCTGCCCACGACGTTGATGCGCTGGACGAACACACGTAGACGCTGCGGCAGGCCCACATCGGGCCGGGAAGGTACCTGCGGCGGCAGGACCTGCTCGGGGGGTTCGGCCGGGACCTGGGCATTTGTCACGGCCGGGTGGAGCACGAGGAGGAAGAATACGAGCGACACGGCACCCCGTGCGCGGCGGGAGGCCTGCCCTCCGCGGGCGGTGCAGCTCGCCGGTCCCGTCACCTCCCACACGCGGCGTCCAGATACGACAGGCGGAGTCTGGGCCACTCATCGGCGAGGAACGACGCCGCCCGCCCTGCCGCCGCGGCGCGGCGGGGCTCCATGAATCCGCTCGGCATGAGGCCGCCGGGCTCGAGTGGCACCCCCTCGCGGCCTGCGACGACCAGGCTGCTCGTCTTCCCCTCGGCCAGGCGGCTGGCGCAGGAAGCGCGCAGGAGCGCGGCCGCTTGCAGCACCTCGGTCGACAGCGTAGCAAGGGCCTCGCTGACGTCGGTGACCACGGCGGTGATGTTCACCGTGCCCGGCGCGCTCAGCGCAGACGATGCCGTCACCGCGGTGTCGATGGGCGTCGAGCTGAGCATCACGTCCGCAAAGATGTTGATGTTGCCGCCGGGGCCGCCGAAGGCATCGGCGTGGATGCCGCCATTATCCAAGACAATGAACTGCAGGGGGTGCCCACTCGTGCCCAGCGTGATGTTGCCGCCTCCGCCCACGCCGCTCCGCACGCTGGTCGTGATCTGGCTGTCGATCAGGTGCAAGAGCGAGCCGGTGGAGACGATGGTGATATTGCCCCCGTCCGCCTGTAGCGAGTCCGTCGAAATGGACGCGTGATCCAGCACGAACTGCTCGCCGAAGGTGATGTGGATGTTCCCCGCGGTGGCGGTGGGGCCACCGGTGCTCGACGCCGAGATGGTGCCGCCGTCGGCCAGCCGAATCTGGGGCGCGCGCAGCGTGATGTTTCCGCCGGACCCCGTGTTGGCGGTCGTACTGAAGATGCCGCTCCGGGCGTCGTTGACAAAGCCCCCGAACGGGGCGGGAAGCACCGACTCGCCCGTCGGCGACGCCCCGGCAATCGTGATCGACTCGCTGGCGGTGACGTCGACTTGCCCGGCCGGCCCCGACGCAAGGAGCACGCTGCTGCTCGCGATTTGACCGCCCCCGGAGAGCAGCAACGACCCGACGTTGAGCACGATGGCACCCGCCCGCCCGGTCTCCAGGGTGCTAGAGTTGATGAACCCTCCATCGATCACGACCGTCGGCGCCGAGAGGGTCACGCTGCCGACGTCCTGGCGAAAGGTCTGACTCGAGATCCCCGCCCGATCGGTGATGCTGACCGGGCCGTGGGCCGTAACGGTGATGCCGCCCCCTTGCGCCGTGACGTCGCCGCTCTGAATCACGGCCTGACTGCGAAGGTCGAGGCTGCCCACGTCGAGGGTGATGCGCCCGGCAGGCGTTGGATCTCCTATCGGCGTCGTGCCCGAGCTGCTGGTGAAGATTCCGGTCGGGCTCGTCGTGCTGCCCGCCCCCGAGATCAGCACCGGTCCCGTCACCGCCATCGTCACGTTGCCGCCGGGCAGGGCGCTGGCCGCGTTGTGGCTGCCGATTGAGCTGCCCGCCATCAGGTTGAAGGACCCCGCGTTGACCGAGATGTCACCCGCCCGCCCGTCGCCCGACGTCTGCGAGACGACCGTCGCGCCAGCGTCGACCGTCACGCTCCGCGCCGAGAGCGAGAGCCCGCCGCCGTCACCGGCGAAGACCGTACTGCTACTGACGCGGCTCGCGCCTCCGAACACATCGCGTCCGGAGACGGTGATCGTGTCGGCCGAGATCGCGACGTTGCCCCCCGGTCCCGTGAAGCCGAGGTTCACGCTTTCAAGGGCGCCGCCCGCTGCCAGCGTCACCGTTCCGCCGGGGGCGGTGACGGTGAGCGATCCCGCGCCCGTTCCCAGCAACGCATTGTCGCCGAGGAGGCTCCGCGTGATCACGACGGCACCGTCGGTGACCTCGACGGCTCCGCTGACCCCGTCCGCGGGCCGACCCACGGTGACCCGAATGTCGCCGCCCTGTCCGCCCCCGAACTGCGTGACGCTGGTGATCGAGGCGCCGCCCGTGACCCGAAGGGTGTCCGCCGTCACATCGACGTTGCCTCCGCGGCCCGCACCGGAGGTCCCCGCCGTCACCGACGAAAATCCCGAGACCTCCACGGCGGGCGCCGCCAGCCGAATATCGCCCCCGCGGCCGCCCGCGATTGTCTCCGTCCCGACCGTCGACGAGTTGATTATCTCTAGCCTCTGCGCGGCTCCCAGATCGATGCCGACCGTGGACGTGTTGTTGAGCTCGCCGAAACTTTGCGCGTTGATGAATGCTCCGTCGATTGTGACCTGGCCCCCGCGGATGACGACCGAGCCGTGGGGGTCGCCACTCGCATCGAGAGCGCTGCCCGAGATCCCGACCTGGCCTAGGCTCACCGTGGTGCCCTGGAGCGTCGCGATGGAGACCTCGCCGCCCGTCACGCTCGCCACGTGCAGGCGGCCGCTGGGCGCCTGCAGGAACGCCCCGGATATGGTCACGGCCCCGCCCACGATCCCGAGCGTCTTCTCGGCGGGGACCAGCAGGGCGGTACCCTCCACGATAATGGGCCCGCGCGGCCCCAGGAACCCGAAGCTCGCGGGGTCGGCCATCGAGAACGCGCTCGCCTGCTGGTTTGGACACGTCGCCACACAGAACGTGCTGCCGTCCGCGAAACGGATGTAGTCCGCGCTACTGACGTGAAACGACCCGCCGACATTGAGCGTTGAGCCGGCACCGAAGATCACGCCGGCGGGGTTGATCAGGAAGAGGTTGGCGCCCGGGTACGTGAGGCTGTCGATGGTCCCGTCGATTCTCGACATGTCGCCCAACGTAACGCGGCTCAGGATGTTGCGCGTGACCAGGTTCGGCGTCGTGTTCATGAACAGGGCTGTTTCCCCGGCCACGACGCTGAACCGGCCGAAGCTGTGAAACAGGTTCTGACCGCCGCGGGTGCCGCCCGTGATCTCGTACGTCCCGTTCGAGGGAGGCGAGACCACCGTCCCCAGCCCGCTCGAGGTGATCGTGGGCCCCTGGGCGCGGGCCGGCGCCGCGCCCAGGAGGAGGGCCAACAGGACGAGGAAGGCGATACCCATACGCTCCACTAACGTCTACGTCCCTGCTGCAACCGGTCTGCCTGCCGGCAACGGGTCCGCTCGCAGGCCGGCTGCTTCACACATGACTCATCAGTTGGAGAAGAGGAAGACGGTGCCGGTGCCGACCGGTTGCAGGTTATAGAGCAGCTCGAACCTCCAGGCCGCCTCGCGGTCATGAGGGGGGAAGCTGGTCACCGGCATCTGGGTGCGCAGCTGGCAGTCGGGCCCGGGCGGATCGGGCAGCGTGGGCACGTGCTGCACCTGCGAGAAGGTCTCGCCGGGACCATCGCCCCAGATGAACGAGGGTCCGCCGGGATCGCCGTTGGCATCCAGCGGGGTGACCCGCATCGTAAATTCGTTGAGACCCGGGAAGTCGCACTTCAGGTCCCCGAAGATCGGCGATCGGCTTCCGGTTTGCCCGAACGTCGTCCTGAACGCGCCGATGGTGAAGCTGTTGAGCGCGACCTCCTGGTCCACCGTCGTCGGGGCAAGGATGACCGAGATCGCCCGAAGGTCGGCCCCCGCATATTGGGACGGTATTGACTTGAAGCTCGTGATCGAGCCGTTGGGAAGCTGGACGCTATTGGAGTTCACAAGGTTCGCCCCGCTCGAACCGCAGCCCAGGGGAATCTTGATCACCTCAAGCGTCGCTAGCTGGAGCTCGACGAACAAAGAGTTCGGGGTCGGGCAGTCGGGCTGCCACTCGTAGTTCACCACGAGGGAGGTGAGGTCCCGGGCCTGGATTGTCCCGGGGGTCGGCACCCAGCTTTGGTAGGCCCCGTCGTCGAAGAGATCGGTGTTGCTGACGATCGAGCGGAGCAGCGTGGGCGTGTTCGGGTCAATCGCGCTGAAGGTCACCCTCTCGAGGTTCCACCACAGGGGCAAGTTGCCCGACTGCTGGAGCTTCGGGAAAAGTCCCCCGTCCTGCGCGAGAAGCGCGTGAAGCGTGGGTTGCTGAGTGTAGTCAACGACCGCGTTGACGGCTGCCGTGAACTCGGGCACGGATACGTCGACGAAGGTATCGATCACGCCATGCGCCATGACGCTGTTGTTCGACCCGCCGAGGGCGGCGCCGCCCACCACCTTCAGGGTTTCGCCCACCCCCTTGTAGAACGCGGTGAGCTCGCCCTGCAGCGACGGCTTGCAGCTCCCCGCCACGTTGATGGTGCCGCAGGCGATGCTCTTGGTCTCGGACGGGTGTGTCGGCGGCCCGAACGCGCCCCCGGAGGGGAGGCTGTGCACGTTGACCGTCGCCACCAAATTTTCACCGAACTGGTTGACCGTGACGTTGTTGGCGGTGAGCTTGAGCGTCAGGCAATGCGGCGGCGTCGTTGGGGAGGCGCAAGCGCTCGCGCCCGCCCCGTTCGCCGCGAAGAAGTTGCCGCTCATCGCCGCCGTGTACGCGTAGAGGTTGTAGTTGAGCGCCGTATACTCCGGCGGGGTGGTGGTGCCGGAGGCGGCATAGGTGATCTTGAGCGTCGCCACATTAGCCGCCGAGAGGTTACTGCCGGAGATGGCGAGCATTCCGGCCAGGTTCAGGATGTCGCTCGACAGCCCGTCGACGCGGTAGACGCGGGCCCGGTTGGTGGTGGAGACGTCTCGGATCGTCACCACCGTCACGCCGTTAATCAGGATGTTTCGCGTGCAGGCGGCGTTGGTCGCGATGCTGTTCAGGGCTCCGGGGGTGGAGTTCGTGCACGCGAGGAACACCGCCGGGTTGCCTGCGCTGTCGTTGGCGGCGAACGTCGGGGTCACCGTCGCGGTGCCAGGCAAAAAGCCCGCCCGCGTCGCCGTGATCGACACCGTCATCGCCTCCGCCCAGCCCGGCGCGGCGATGATTAAAAGGACAAACGTCCACTTCAGCGCGGTCTTCATGTGTGACTCCTTACGCGAGCCGTCTGCTCGCACGCACCGTTTACCATCGCGTCACAGCCAGTTGTTGATGAGCAGAAACGGCGACCAGAACCCGGGATGCGCGTAGCGTGGATCACTCACTAGCTTCATCTGCGCGCGCTGGAGGGCAACCCCTCTCGAGACCGACGGGTCCTTGAGCTCCCGGTAGAAATCCGCGATCAAGCCGGCGGAGGCCTCGTCGTTCACGCTCCAGAGCGTGGCCACCGCGCTCCGGGCGCCCGCCTTGACGGCGACACCGGCGAGCCCCAGCGCCGCCCGGTCGTCACCCTCCGCGGTATCGCAGGCGCTCAAGGTCAGGAGCTCGAGGGGCTCGTCCCGGTACTTGAGGACGCCGATCAGCTGATCGAGCCGGTCTATCGTCAGCTTGCCGTCGAAGGCGAGGAGGAAGGTATTTTCGACATCCCCGCCGAACTCGCCATGGGAGGCGATGTGGACGATCGAGTACGCGCCCGTCTTCAGCTCCCGCTCGATGTTGGCCACCGAGAACTGCGCATTGAGCAAGGTGGTCCCGCCGAAGACCTCTCTCACATTGGTAATCTCCTTCTCGACCTCAGGCAGCGGCGGAAACCCTTGAACCGACTCCGTCACCCCCACGGCCAGGATTCGGGGGCGCTTGCGATCGAGCGGTCGCGGGTCGGTGAGCTTGAGGCCCGGGGTGATGGCCAGCGCGTACTTTGCCACCAGGAACTGCTGACCGTCGTGGAGCGCCGCCATCGGGATCGTGCGGAGCGGGCCGTCCGGCACGAAGACCAGGGTGTCGATCTTGGCGGCCGCGAGCTCCGGCTCGATCGGCCGGATCAGCCACTCGTGGAGCTGCCGCGCGTGCCGCAGGAATTGGCGGGTCGTTCGACGCTCGAGCATGTGCCGGAACTGCCGGACTTCCTGCGTGAGCCTGGCCTCCCCCACCGGCACCACGAAGCGCCGGAGGCCGGACGGCAAGGTCACCAGCAACTCGGTTCGGTCGGCCAGCACGATCGGGTACACGACGGCCGCCGTGGGTGACACGACGTCGAGCTGGGTCATCCGCGAGAGCGCGATGTCCACGCAATCATCGCGAAAGTAGTCGCGCAGCTCGGCGACCTTGAAGGATTCCACGACCTCCCTCGCCTCGACCAGGAGGGCCTTCCGCTCCTGGTCGGACGCGGTGCCCCCGGCCGCCCCCGGCGTAGCCGTCTGGCCGTCCGCCGCCTTGCGGAGGAGCAGGTCGACGAGCTCGAAGAAGAGCGGGCCGGTGGACTCGCGAAACGACTCCGTCCCTGCGTCGTAGCGGACGGATAGCTCGGGTCGGACCGCGGCTACCTGCTGGGCGGCGGCGCGATAGGCGGCGAGTGCCTCATCGACAGCGCCCATCTTCCGATGCAGCCGCGCCACCTGCCATTGCCACCGGTACAGCGCCTCCGGCGCGTGCGCCTGCTGGGCGGCGAAGATCGCTTCCCGCGTCAGCTGGAGCGCCTCGTCGTACCGGCGCCCGTCCTCGTACAGCCCCCCCAGAAAGCCCTTCGCGTAGGAGGCGGTCCGTCGGTCGCCAAGCCGATCCGCGACCTCGTCCGCCTTGGTGAAGGCCCGGGCGGCGCGCAGGAGAAGCTCGCTCCCAGGGTCCGGGCCGGCCGCGCGAAGGTCCCGGTAGCCCACTCCAACGCTCACGAGGAGAAATGCCGCCTCGCGGGAGGGGCCCGATTGCTCCAGCGAAGCGAAGACATTGTCGAGCGCCTCCCGGGAGGCGCGGAGATCGCCGGACTGCCGCAGGGCCCGGGCCATGTTGACGCGGGCCCGCATCGCCTGCAATGCATTGCCGGTGCCCTCGGCGAGCGCGGCGCTCTCGCGGTACGCGGCGACGGCCTCCCGTGTCTTCCGCCGCGTCATGAGGAAGTTCCCGAGGTCGTTCAGCACGGCGGCGGTGAGCGCCGGGTCCCGGCCGTCACGTGCCATGTCGAGCGACCGCTTCAGGGTGGTCTCGGCGGTGTCGGCAGGGCCGGTCGCGATCAGGATGTTCCCCAGACGAGACAGGATCCACGGCACCTGCGACCGGTCCTCCGAGCTTTCTGCCAGCTTCAAGGCGCGATCGAGGACGCCGACCGCCTGCCGGTACCGTCCGAGCATGGCGTGCGCCTCGCTCACGTACACCAGCGCTTGAATCTGGCCGGCTCGGTCGCCGGCACGCTCGGAGGCGATCGCCGCTAGGGACCAACTCTCGATCGCGCCGTCGAAGGCCCCTCGCTCGAAGGCGGCGCGCCCGGCCGCCATGTGCTCCTGGGCGGCGTGCTCCTGGGCTAGCACCGCCCCCGGCGCGGAGAAAAGTCCCGCCACGAGGATCAGGATTCGCAACGTGCGGACTCTCGTGCTGATGGGGCGGGCCGACATGTATCGGGCATTCCTATGGACTCTGCGACTTTTCATCTGACATCCAATCCCATCTAATGAACAAATCCCCCCGGACCAGCGGGGCACCGGTCCGAGGGAACCTTAGAAGAGTCAGGTGGCGCTCGTCAAGCGGTTTCTGCCCCTACTGTTCCGATAAATCGCACTTTTAGGAAGCCCCACCATAGTGCCCTCGTGGGAGACTCGCACCCCAAAGTGCTCATTTCCCGATCAGTTTGCTCCACTGGTCGAGGAGGGGAAGCACCACGTCCCGCCCGTCGGGAGGGAGACGCAGGATGGCACGGGTCACGCCCGCCTCCGCGTAACGGGCAAGGTCCGCCTCGTCGGGCTTGGCGCCGAACACCGACACCGAGATCGTCTTCATGTCGCGGCCGGCCTTGGCCGCGCGCGTCTTCAGATCTTTCATGCCGTTGAGCACCGCTTCGGGCGAGCGGCCGCGCGGGAACCAGCCCTCGCAGAAGTCCACCACGCGCTGGAGCGTGTGACCCGACTCGCCGCCCAGCAGCACGGGCGGGTTCGGCTTCTGCGCCGGCTTCGGCCACGACCAGATGGGGTCGAAATTCACGAACTCGCCGTGGAACTGGGCCGCCTCCTTGCTCCAGATCTCCTTCATGGCGAGCACCTGCTCGCGGAGCTTCTTGAAGCGCGTCTTGTGCTCGGTGCCGTGATTGTTCATTTCTTCCACGTTCCAGCCGCCGCCGATGCCGAGCTCGAAGCGCCCGCCGGAGAGCGCGTCCAGGCTCGCGACCTCCTTGGCGGTCACGATGGTGTCGCGCTCGATGATCAGGCAGATGCCGGTGCCGACGCGGAGCTTCGTGGTCACCGCCGCCGCCATCATCAACGAGACGAACGGATCGTAGGTGTGCGAGTACTCCTTGGGGAGCTGCCCGCCCGCGGGGAAGGGAGTCTTCCGGCTCGTGGGGATGTGCGTGTGCTCGGGGACGAACAGGGACTCGAAGC
>Ga0075421_100000011_pt1 | contig 133768 bp, 119 predicted proteins | sample SoiMetdeltSBSDD5_FD_75292 | JGI IMG/M metagenome (GOLD analysis project Ga0075421, IMG submission 75292) | Bulk soil microbial communities from a Populus tree surrounding site in Tennessee, USA - Soil MetaG P. deltoides SBSDD5 | ecosystem: Environmental > Terrestrial > Soil > Tree plantation... | reverse complement strand
AGTCGTCGCTGGTCCGGAATACTGAAGTCGCCGCCGTCATGTGCATTACTCCGCATCGATGAACCTGCGAACAATGCTAGTTCCGCGGCGATTGCCGGGAAATTTCGAACCTTGAACAGTCTTTGTAGAGAGAGCTGACATGAGCGCGTTCACCCTGCACGATCTGCAATGCTTCGACGCCGTGGTCCGGTCCGGGAGCTTCCAGGCGGCGGCCGAGCTGCTGCATCGTTCGCATCCCGCGGTGTTTGCGGCGGTCGCGAAGCTCGAGCGCCAGCTGGATCTCGAACTGCTCGATCGCAGCGGCTATCGCGTGCGCCTCACGGAGTCGGGCAAGTCCTTCCACGCACGCGCGCAGTCGCTGTTGCGCGAAGCCGTGGATCTCGGGTCATACGCTGCGCAGCTCGCGACCGGCGAGGAGAGCGAGCTGAATGTCGTCGTTGGAGATGTGTGCCCGCGGCCGCAGCTCCTTGCATTGCTCGCGCGCTTCTTCACAGATCGTCCGCGAACCAGGCTACAGCTGCACTACGAGGCCGTGAGCGGGCCCTGGGAACGCCTGATCGACGGCGACGCCGATGTCATTCTGCATCGGGTGGAAAAGACCGATCCGCGGATCGAGTGGATCGATCTGTGTCGGGTCTCGTTCATCCCCGTGGCCGCGCCGGGCTTCCTGCCCTTCCCCGTCTCGACCTCAATCGAGCCTGAGCAGCTGCGCAGCTTCACGCAATGCGTGATTCGCGATACGGCCCGCAACCTGCCGGCTGCCAATTACTTCCTGATCGAAGGTGCGCATCGATGCACGGTGGCCGATCAACCGATGAAGAAGGAAGTGATCGTGAATGCAATGAGCTGGGGCCACCTGCCGGACTTTCTGATCGCCGAGGAGCTCGCTAACGGGCGCCTGCTGTCTCTGGCGGGAAAACACTTTCCCGGGCGCACGGAAGAGGTGGTTGCGGCGCGCGTGCGTGAGCGCCCGCGTGGCCCGGTCGCGAATGCGCTGTGGAGCTACATCACGGAGCAGGCCGCGGAGATTGCTCGTGCAATGCCTCCGCCGCAGCGATGAACGCGGCGACGCTTTCGTAGAGTGACCGCCGGTTTCGCTCCAGGTGCATCACGTGCGTGCCGTCGTCGATCTGTAGCTGCCACTTCATCGCGCTGCCGGTGAATCGGTCGAGAAAGGCGTCTGCCTGCGCAGTGTTCACCAGCCAATCGTAGTTGCCGTACACAACGAAGATCGGGACTCGCACGTCCTTGGCGTCGTATGGATAGACGCCTGCCTGCGCCTGATCGATGTCCTCACCGGGACCTTCCGGAACGCGCACGGTTTCCGGCGGATCCTCGGCGACGTGCAGGTTCGCTGCCACGAATTCCCTCGCCCAGCGACGATCGACCGTGGGCTCCAGCAGCGTCAGGCCCCGCGGCAACACATTCTTGAAACTCAGCCGATCGAGCCTCTCCGTCGCGTCCTGAGCAAACCATGCGCCTCGGGTCTCCTCTTCCTCCGACCGCTGCGCGACGGGCACGACCGGTCCGAACAGCGTAAGCGACGTCAACTCAGCGCCGTGCGCAGCAGCGAACGTCGCAGCTGGAATCGTCCCCCACGAATGCGCGACCACATGGACGCCGGCGAGACCGCGGGTCTCGCGCAGATACTCGACGGCAACAGCGATCTGCGCCGCCGCCTCAGTTGCCCGCAACACCGGCGGCGCGTGATTCGCCGGTTCGAGCATGGCCTTGGGTCGACTGGATGCGCCATAGCCGGCGAAGTCGAGCCCGCACGCGAGATAACCCCTGGCAGCGACGAAGCTCAACCAGGAGTCGCCCGTAGTGAACTCGTAGCCCGCCGCCAGCAGCGTTGGAAAAGTGGACCCGTGAACGAACAGCACGCCGGCATCCCGAGCGTGTTGCGGCTTCACGCAATGGATCGCCAGTTGCTCAGTCGAATCGGGAATCCGGACGTGAGCCGTCTCGACTCGCGTCGCCGTGCCGAGAACCGCCGCCAGACCGATCGCTGCCAACATGGACATCCCTCGCTTTGAGCGGGACATCCTAGCCGAGAACAGCACGTGGATATTTCGATGCGCATCGAACCATGCGAAGGCGAGGCAGCAGCTTGCAAGTATTCAGCTCACCACTTGCTCGAGCATGTCTGCTGCCTGCCGTCCGAAGCGCCGACTCAGCTTCCGCAAGAGGTCGATGTCGATTCGCTCCCTGGCAGCCTTGAATGCATGACGCGCATCGGCCAGGTCCTGTGGACCGCCGGCGAAGCACTTCATCGCAATGAAGTCCTCGCGACCGATCACACGCAGCGAGCTGCCGGAAAAAGGCACCGTGATTGCACGCGAAAAGGCTGCGGCGTCGAGCCCGCGCAGCCCCGCCAGCAGATCGACGCGATTGCCGTGACGGTCCGTGACTGCGAGCAGCGCTGGAATCGGGTCTTCCGCATCGCCGTGCCGCAGGTCCGTGCTGAACCCTGCCTTCTTGAGCGCCTTTTCGAGTCGCCTGAGCTTCGGTACGCCAAGCGAAACGAGCGCGTCGGCATCAGTCGTTGCACGAATGAATCCATAGACGGAAGCTGCCATGGCCCCGATGACGGCATACTCGATGTCCTGCTCCTCCAGTACTGCAGCAACATCCAGCAGCAACAGGATCGATTGCCCTGGGCCGCGCGCCTTCATGACGATCGCCTTCCGGCACGCTGCAGGGCGGTGACCAGCTCACTGTGTTTGAGATGAGCGTGCAAGCGCTGCTCGGGTGTCATCTCCCGAGCAGTCGCCACCAGTTCATCCCGCGCGTCTTCGGCCAGCCTGGACCGCATTCCCTGACGAGCATCAGGCATGGGGCCAGTCAGGAACGCCCCCGCTTCTTCCGGCACGGCGCCAATCTGCAGGACCAGCTGCAAGCCCGCACGAACCGCAATTCGAATCAACAATTCGAGCGACAGCTCGGCAACCCGGCCATTCGCGATCTTGCTGAGCGTCGGCTGAGGGATCCGCAGCAGCTTCGCCGCCGCCGCCTGGCTCAGCCCGCGTCGGGCCAAAAACCGCGAAATCTGCAGAGCGACGTCGCCGCGCAACGCCTGGACAGTCGCAGTGTCTTCCGAGGTTGTCATAGCGTATCTACTATACTTATAGCGAATTCACTATGCAAACCCATCAGGCCGGCAGTGGCTGATGCGTCGACGGTTCTCCCGACTAATCGAGGGCGCTGATGCTGACGTAGTATCCGTCCGGATCCCTGAGCGAGAACTCGCGGGTCCGGGTGTTCGGGTTCACGTGCGGCTCCTCTTCGAACCGCGCCACCAGCCCCCGCCCTCGCGACAACGCCATGTCGAAATCATCGACACGGAAAAACAGCAGGAGGCCATTGCCCGGCTGTGCAAGGTCCGGGCTCGTGAGCGGCGGATGCTCATGAGCACCCCATTCGTGAAGACTCAGCAACACCGTGCCGTCCACGTCGCAGATCTGACCGAAATCCTCGTGCGCGGGGGCTCCCTGCGGCAGGCCCAGCAACGACAGGTACCACTTGAAGCTGTGCGCCACGTCGCGGACGCCAATGATCGTCCAGAGACGTCTCATCGCGGCGCCTGCGCCAGCGCTGCATTCAGCGTGCGATGGAGATGGACGAGCGCGCTTTCGAAGCGCCCGAACACGAAGCTCTCGTTCGCATCGCAGGCGATGCCGCGCTGGATGGCACTGACGATCGCGCGATCCTCGCTCGCTCCGATCTCGGCGAAGTGCGCATCGCGCGTGGCGGCCTCGAGCGCTTCGGCATGGTCACCGCTGAGATTTGTCAGCGAGTAAGCAACGACATTCGTGCGATCGACGCCGAGCGGCTCCAGCACGAGCAGGTTCGTGTGGTTCGACAGCACCGTGAGCAGCGCATTGGGAAAAATGTGATAGACAAACGTCACGAAGCCCATGACGCGCCGCTCGCCCGGCGGCACGGCCGCCAGCTTCTCGATGCGCCGGAACGGGAACGTCACGCGACTGTGCGGACCGGTCTGCTCGACGACGTTGAGGTTGTCGAATCCGTACGGGAAAAAGCTTTCCGGATGCGTCGGACGGATGTGATAGCCCTCGAGGAAGCCTTCGAGCACGATCTTCCAGTTGGCCTGCGTCTCGCGCGAGCTCGAGGCGTAAAGCTTCTGCTCTTTGCCCACGAGCTCGGGCAGGCCCGCGAGCTCCGCCGGCGCGGGGCTGGACGCCTGCGAAACGAAGACCAGGCCGTTGCGTTCGATGACGCTGAGCGCAGCGAGACCGTGCTGGCTCTTGTCGAGTCCGGGGAACCCTTCGGCATGCGGGATGTGCCGCAACCGACCGTTCAGCTCGTAGGTCCATCCGTGATAAGGACAGACAAACGCATTCGTGCAGCCGCTGTCAGTCGCGATGCGCATCCCGCGGTGTCTGCAAACGTTCTGAAAGGCGCGCACCACGCCGTCCTGGCCTCGAACGGCCACGACCGGTCTGCCGGCGGCATCGCGAGCCATGTAGGAACCTGCATCGGGAAGTGCCGCGGACGGACAGAACGCCGCATAGGAACGCCGCAGAACGCGCTCCATCTCGGCTTCGAACCGCTGCTGAGAGCGATAGTTCTCCACCGGCTCGCGCCACAGCTCCTCGCCGACGTCTGTGCTGCGGTTGGCGATGTGCGAGAGCACGCGCTCGGTAATCTCGTGATCGGTGAGCAGCGCTGGCATAGTGCGCATCCTACTTGAAAATCGAACGAGGGACCCATGGCCAAGGCCTATTGGATCGCGTGCTACCGACAAATCTCTGATCCCGCCAAGCTGGCCGCCTATGCGCGACTTGCCGGGCCCGCAATCGAGGCGGGCGGCGGCCGAATTCTGGCACGCAGTATCGCTGCAAAAGCCTACGAGGATGGCAAGCTCGATCGCACGGTGCTGATCGAGTTCGATTCCGTCGACCACGCTGTCGCGGTTCACGACGGTGCCGCGTATCAGGAAGCGCTGGCGCTGCTGGAAGGTGCGGCGGTACGCGATTTGAGAATCGTGCCAGGGGTCTGATCTACCCGCCGAACGAGCACAGTCATTGAACCTGGACGGCGCCGAGCCGACGTTTCCAGAACGTCGCGGACGCCCAGCGGGTCTCCAGCTCGTAGTACGCACTGCGCTCGAAGAGATAGCTGGTGCACTCGCGATTGCGCTCCGCCTCGTACTCATCGATTGCTGCAGGATCGGACTGCAATGCTCGCAGAACAGCAGCCGCACCAGCCTGCGCAGTTCGCAAGGCCCGAATCACGCCGCTGCCCGAAATCGGATCAACTGACAGCGCCGCGTCGCCGACGGCCAGCCATCGCTCGCGCGGCGAATCGTGGCGGATCAAACGCTGACTGATCGCTGAGTAGATCTGCGGGGCTCGGCACGATTCTCCCGCGCTCATTCGATCCGTCGTCGCTCGGGCTGCCTGCAATGCTGCCCGCCAGTTCTGCGCAAGGTGGAATCGGCCTGCGCGCACGATGTCACCATCGCTCATCAGCATCGCAACCGAGCGGTCGTTGCCGATCGGCGCCGAATACCACCATCCATGCGGCGTCGTTTCCACCAGCGTGTAACAGTGCGACCCCGCATCCGGATCAGCGAACTGCGCTGCGACGCCGATCAATCGATCGAACACGCAGTGGCGAGCATTGAACCGCCGCGCCAGCGTCGAGCCGCGTCCGGTCGCATCGACGATGAAGCCTGCGCTCGCGACTTCTTCAGTCTCACCGCACTTCCACCGCAGCGCGTAGTTCCCATCGACCTGCTGCGCGCAATCGAGCAGCCGTGCTCCAGTGTGCAATTCGGCGCCTGCCTGCACGGCGCTCGTCGCGAGCATGCGATCGAAGCGGACCCGATCGACGTGCCAGCCATTCAAGTACGCAGTCGCAAGGTGCGAATGCTGTTGCGGATCCGGCGCGCCCCAGACGCTGCGAGTGCCATATGACGGAAGCGGCGCAAGATCGAGGAAGTCGCGCCACACTCCGAGCTCGGCGAGCAGCGGCTGCACGCCGGGCGCAAGAGACTCGCCGACCCGCACAGCTTCGAACTGCGTGCGCTCCAGCAGGAGCACGCGACAGCCGGACTGTGCGAGTCGACGAGCCGAGGCACAACCCGCCGGGCCCGCTCCGACGACGGCAACGTCGTAGCGGGGGCGACGGTCAGCGTTCGTTCTCATCGGTCGCGACAGTCACGGCAGCCGCGGCTGTCCTTGCAGAACGCGCCCAGGCACTTGCGCAGCGCTTCCAGGTCGAGGCCGGCTTCGCGCAGGCGTTTCTCCAGCTCCGCGTCGATCGTGCCGCCCCGATGCAGGATGCAGCTCAGCGCCTCGCACAAACGCGCATCGCGGTCGCGCAGATAGTCGACGATGACCTGACCCGGGTTACCGGAGTCGCCGGGACGATCCCCACCCCGCCAGACTCCGGCAGTGAGTGTCTGCTCGCGAGTGAACGGCTCGCCACTGCGTGTCGTGCCGCGTGCCCGGATGCGGAACGAGTAGACACCCGCGGCCCCGGTCTGCCACGACCCGTGGAATCGCTCGTCGCTTCGCAGATTCAGGGCGACCGTGCCCGTGAACGCTTGCGGACCGCGCACCTCGGCCCACACCTGGACCTGGCTCGTGAGCGGTATGCCCGACTGCGCCAGGGAAGCGACCAGCTCGATGCGCGCACCGGGTTCGAAGCTCGACTGCGCCAGCGACGCCTGCAGCGAGACATTCGAATACGAATGCACGACGAGGCTGAAAGGCAGGCTGCGCAATGACTGCCCGTTCGTGGCAGCAGCCGCGAGCATGCTGGCGCGTTGCGCTTGCGGACCAATGACCGGCCCCGTCGCAGCAGCGGCCGCAGCTCTGGAAGCCAACAACCTGTTTGGAGGCGGCGCTACGCCGCGCGGATCCACGCCTTGCTCGCGGCCGAGTCGCGGCCGGCCGATCGTCAGTAGCGCGTGCCACGTGCCGCCGCCGTCGAAGCGATCCGCCATCAGCTCGAGCGGCAGGACCAGCCGGTAGTAGCTGACGCCGTTCGACAGGATGAAGCGCATGCCAGGCTCCGCTTGCGCAAGCCACGGCTCGATGATGCGTCCACTCGGCGTCTCCAGGCGAAAGTCCACGACCTGCGGAAACGGCGTGAGCAGAATGACGTCAACGCCCGCATCCGCCGCTGTCAGCTGGAACGGGATGCGCTCGACGCGTCCCTGGAACAGCTGACCCTGTGGATCGAGCACGATCTCGGCATTGCTGATGCCGGCGAGAATCTGCAGGAAGTACTTCTGCAGCAGGAAGCGATTGTCGGTGCCGATCGAGCCGGTGATCAGCAGGTAGCCGCCGTTGTTGCCGGAGATCGTCTGCAACCCCGGAACGCTGATGTTTTGCGGCTGCCCGAGGCCCACGGAATACGTGAACTCGTTGATATCGGCTGCAACGTCGGCGATGAAACGACTGCTGTTCTCGACACCATCAGTGAGGACAACCAGCGATTTGACGTCGAACGGCGTGGTCGTCGCATTGAGCAACGCACGGCCTTCGAAGATGCCATCGCCGATCGAGGTATTGCCGCCCGGGTCGAGGCCATTGCCGTTGATGATGTCCTTGACGGTGGAGCGCGCGATGTCGGACAGGCCGCCGTTACCGAGTTGCACGATCGATTGCAGCGGCTGCGCGTCCTCGTTGAAGCGCACGACGCCGACGCCGTCGCCCTCGAGCATGACATCGACAAAGATATTGGCCGCCTGCTGGAGCGAGGTGTGCTTGCTCTGACCGTCGCCGCGATCTTCCGACATGCTCCCCGACCGATCGAGCACCAGCGACGCCGCGGCAGTTTTCCGCGCGACGGTGTTGCCGATGATGGTGATCGTCCAGCTCTGCGTATTGCCGGAATCGCGAACCGTCACGGTCTGCGGCGGCAGGACGTCACCCGCGTTGCTGGTGCGATAGATCACCCACAAGCGCGCAGTGGCGATTGCGGTGCCGGAGGTCGGGCCGACGGTGACCGAACTATTGAATGCCGTCAGTTGCGGGTGCGACGGCGCGCCGCCCGGCGCGTATTCGAGCGTCACACCGCTGGCAGGCGAGCTGACTTCGAAGGTGATCGCGAGCGCCGTCTCGCGCACCATGCCCATCGGACCCTGCGGCACGTCCTGGAAGTTCAGGAGCGGGGTCAGCAGGTTGATGCTGGCGAGATCGCAACGATCGACTTCGACGTGCTGCGCACCCTGGCGCACGACGAAGCCGAGCTTGTTCCACTTGTCCACCATGTCCTGGCCGCTGCTGACCACGCCGTCGATCCAGCCTTGACCGGCGCTGCCGCCGCGAGTCACGACATTCGGCCGCGGCACCGGCCACCAGTTCGTGGCGCATTGATAGAAGTCGTTCTGCCACGGCAGCGCCATCGTGTACGTGATGTCGCCGGCAGCGACGGCGCCGTGATCGAGACGGAACGGCTCGCTGAAATTGCCCGGATCGATGATGGGACGCGACGAGCTGTCCAACCCGCCCGCCTCGATGCCGGGGTAGAACGCACCGCCAACGCACGCTTCGAGCGCCGCGCGATCGAGCCCGGCAGGCGAGACTGTCGCTTCCGGCGCTGGCAGGCCTGTCCAATCGTTGTTGTACGTGTTGTCCTTCCAGCGCTGCATGTGCGCGTACTGGGTTGCGGTCAGGCGATCGTCACTGGTGCCTGAATCATTGATGCGCGGCATGTTGCCGCCGCCGCCGCCGGGCGCTTTCAGCTTGTTGAAGATTGCCGTCCGCAGCGGATCGCTCGTGACCGGATCGGGCCAGGTGTGCGCACCCATCGTCGTCGCCACCCAGCCGCTATCGCGCGCACGCTGCAGGACCGGATGCACGTCCTGCGTATACGAAGTCGTCGTGGGAGCAGTCAGCAGACCGCCGTCGACCATCGCCTGGAAGACGCGATCGTAGAGCGTGATCACGCTCTCCTGATGCGGCGCGAACTTAGGCGGCGCCACAATGACCCAGGCGCCGACGACGGCCGGTGTCGAGTTGTCGGCCCGCAGTTTGATCGTCGCAGTCACTGGACCGTCGGCGACGTCGTCGTACCACTCCTCGGTCGACCAGAAATAGCCGCTGAGCGCATTGCCGGTCGGCGAGCCGGACTTGCCGAAGCCGCCGAGGACCAGCAGATGATTGTCGTCGTCGCTGCGAATTTCCCCGAGCGGCACCGTCGCCGTCGACGAACCGAACTTGATCTGGCCATTGTCGAACAGCTTGCGCTGGTTCGGCGCGTTGAGCGTGCGGCTGCCCGGATCGATCGTCAGGTCGCTGGCCGAGCCGGAGTTGCCGCGGCCAGGATTGGCCGCCTTCTTGTTGACCAGGTGCACGGTCCAGGTGATCTGTGCATCGGCGTCGCTGATCTCCTCGACAGTGTCGTCGTCGTGATGAGCGAAGATGCGAAAGCGCGCGGCCTGTCGCTTGACGCGGCATTGTCCATCTTTGAAGCCGCCCGACGGATTGGGCTCCTCGCGCACTCGCTCGGGGCCGATGAAGTATTCGTCCGGACTGTTGCCGACCCGCGCGATGCCGATCGCGGGGTGAATCTTGTAGACCGTGGCCATGATGGCGCCCGTCCTGGGTAAACGCTGAGTTGCGAATTACGCTAGTCGCGGCAATGGGCGCGAGCTATTGGTCATTGGGCTCAGGGGGCTCAGGGGGCTCGGGGGACCGCAGCGGGAGCACGCTTCGTCGCAGCGACGCAGCAGCTGCCATGGGACGTTCGATACGATCCGGTGCTCCGCAACTTTGAGGAGAAGACTTCGTGAGAAGCAGCTCAATCAGCGCGATCCTCTTGCTCGTCGTTACGTCGCTGGCAACGTTCGGTCAAACTGCAACAGGCGCGCAGCAGCGCGCACCGCTAGTGCAGTCGATCGACATCCAGATCCCGTCGGCGCCGACGCCCGTCACGATCGCCGGCGAACGGCATCTTGCCTACGAGCTGCACCTGACGAATTTCCGTCCCTACGACGTGGTGTTGACTCATCTCGAAGTCATCGACGCGGCTCGCAGCAGCCGCGTCGCCGAGTTCAGCGACTCGCAGCTCGCAGCACTCCTCGGCCGCGTCGGCGCACGAGTCGAAGGCGCTGACCGCCAGATCATCCCCGCAGGTGGACGAACGGTTGTCTACCTGTGGCTGCCGCTGAAAGCCGATGTCGCGATGCCCGCGAGGCTGCAGCACAAGATCGAGCTCGATCTCATGCGCCCTGCGGGCCGCTTGCACACCACCGTCAGCGACAATGGCTGTGCCGTGCGCAGTGAGCAAGCGATCGCCCTGAGCGCGCCACTACGCGGCGGGCCATGGGTTGCGCTGTCCGAGCCGAAGCTGACCGGCGGCCATCGAATGTCCATCTATACGCTCGACGGCCACGCACGCATTCCCGCGCGGTTCGCCGTTGACTTCGTAAAGATGGCAGACGACGGGACCCGCGCGCGCGGCGACGCAAAGAGCATCGCGAACTGGCACGGCTATGGCTCGGAAGTGTTGGCCGTCGCCGACGGCACTGTCGTCGAAGCCGTCGATGACATGATGGAGAGTCCGACGCGGTCGGAAACCGAAGCTCCGGTTGCTCTCGAGAACGCCGCCGGCAACTACGTGACGCTCGACCTGGGTCACGGACGCTTTGCGTTCTACGAGCATCTCAAGGGCGGCAGCATCACGGTCAAGCGCGGTGAGCGGGTGAAGAGCGCTCAGGTCATCGGCCGGCTCGGCAATTCCGGCAGCAGCTCGTCGGGGCCGCATCTGCACTTTCATGTCGCCGATGCGGGCAACGAGCTCGCCGCGGAAGGCCTGCCCTATGTCTTCCGCAGCTTCGAGGTTATTGGCGCCTACGAAAAGATCGACAGCTTCGAAACCGGCGAGCGCTGGCAACCGCCCTCGCCCGACACTGCTGGAAAACGCACCATGGAATTGCCGGCGCCGAACACGGTGATTGTGTTCCCCGGTGCGCGCGATTGAGGTGTCGTCAAGCCAGCCCACCGTTCACGTGAATGATCTGGCCGGTGATCCAGCGCGCGTTCTCCGAGGCGAGGAACGCCACGACGTCGGCGATGTCTTCAGGCGCCCCTAGCCGGCCGAGCGGCGTCTGCTTCGGCGCTTCGAGGCGGCGCGCGGGCACGACCATGCGCGTGTCGCTCGGGCCCGGCGCAACGGCATTGACGGTGATGCCCTTCGGACCGATCTCGTGTGCCAGCGCGCGAACGAACTGCTCGACTGCTGCTTTGCTCGCCGCATACAGGCCCATCGTCGGCCGGACCTGTCGCGTCAGGACGGTCGAGAAGGCGATGATTCGTCCTCCGGCGGGCAAGCGCCGGGCCGCTTCAGCAAGCGTCAGGAGTGCTCCGCGGGCGTTCACGGCGAATGCGGCATCGAAATCCTCTCTCGTGCTCTCCGCAATCGGCCTGGAGCGGACATCGCCGGCATTCGCGACCACGATCCCGGGCGCCCCGAGCCGGGCGCTGATTTCGTCGAACGTTGCGCGCAGATCGGCTGCCTGACTGAGATCCAGCTGCAGCGCGATGGCCTGTCCGCCGCGCTGCTCGATTTCACGAACGACACTGGCTGCTTCGTCACGGCCGGTGCTGTACGTCAGTGCGACCGCATTGCCGTCTGCCGCCAGGCGTTTCGCGACAGCCGCGCCGATGCCGCGCGAACCGCCGGTGACGAGAGCGACCCTATTGCCTGCTTTCATGTCCGACTCCAGATTGCTTCCACCTGTGTCGCATACTGCATGCACACACGGTATTGATCAGCCAGTTGCACGGATTAGGATTTGCAACGTTTCGTTGCAAATGAGGGCCCGATGGACCACATGACCCAGTTCCGCACGTTCGCGCAAGTCGTCCGTGCCCGCAGCTTCTCGGCCGCCGCGCGCAAGCTGGACGTATCGCCGGCAGCGGTCGGCAAACAGATTGCGCTACTGGAGAAGTGGCTGGGCGCGCGGCTGTTCGATCGGACGACGCGGCACCTGCGCCTGACAGAGGCCGGTGAGGATTTCTACGACCGGGCCACGCGCATCCTGCGCGAGCTCGACGATGCACAGCGCGCGGCCAGTGCCGCGCAACGCGAGCCCCGCGGACAGCTCAAGATCAGCGCGCCGGTTTCGTTCGCCGCTCTCGAGCTCGGGCGGGCGCTCGCAAAATTCATGGCGACTCATCCGCGTGTCAGCGTCGAAGTGCAGCTGGACGACCGCAAGGTCAATCTGGTGGCCGAAGGATTCGATTGCGCGGTCCGCATCGGCGCGGTCGACGAGACCAACGTCATCGCACGCCCGATCGGCAGTAGTCCGTTCGTTCTGTGCGCAGCCCCCAGCTACTTGAAGCGCCGTGGAGAACCGCAGACTCCGGCTGAGCTGCGTCAGCACGAGTGTTTACGCTACACGCTTGGACCGTCGCAATGGCGGTTCACGGACATGGATGGCAACGAGGAGTCGATCACTGTCAATGGACCTGTGCGCGCCAACAACGGCATGCTCCTGTGCAATGCCGCGGCCGAAGGGTTCGGCATTACCTATGCGCCCGCCTTCATCGTCGCTGCGGCTGTCAAGTCCGGCCAACTCGTGCGGCTACTGACCCGATACGAGACGGTCTCAACACCCATTCACGTGCTGTACCCGGCGGGCCGCCACGTACCCGCCAAGGTGCGGCGCTTCGCCGAGGTCATGACGGAGCAGGCGTGGGGGCCGCGAGCACGTTGAGCGCGTGCGGCAGGTCCTTGCAGAAGTTCTCGCGGCCCAGCAGCTCGAGCAGGCCCGCTTTTTCCAGCTTGCCGGTGACGCGCTCGTTCGCTCCGGTGATCATCACGCGGACCTTGCGACGATGCAGGTCTTTCACGACTTCCTCGAGCGTTTGCAGTCCGGTGATGTCCATGAACGGCACCCACCGCAACCTCAGGATCACCACTTGCGGATCCGTGTGCGTGCTGGCGAGCGCACGCTCGAAGTTCTCCACGGCGCCGAAGAAAAAAGGCCCTTCGACCCGATAGACGAGCACGCCCGGCGGGAGCGTCAAGCCGCGGTGCCCGTACTCCTCCTGAAGCTGTTGCGCAGTCTGTTCCTGCACTTCGACGCTGCTCGCCATCCGGCGCAGGAAGTGCAGCGTCGCAAGGATGACGCCGATATTGACCGCCACCACCAGATCCACGAACACCGTCAGCGTGAAAGTCACCAACAGAATGACCACATCGGCAGCAGGCGCGCGACGAACCATTCGGACGAAGTGCCGCGCCTCGCTCATGTTCCAGGCGACGACGAACAGGATTGCGGCCAACGCAGCCAGCGGCACGTGCACGGCCAGCGGCGCCAGGAACAGGATGATGAGCACCAGCGTGATCGCATGGACGATCCCGGCGAGCGGGCTCGTGCCGCCGTTGCGTACGTTCGTCGCCGTTCTCGCGATCGCGCCGGTCGCGGCAAAACCGCCGAGGAGCGGCGCAACGACATTCGCGATGCCCTGCCCGATCAGCTCCTGATTCGAGTTGTGGCGCGTGCCCGCCATGCCGTCGGCCACGACTGCGGACAGGAGCGATTCGATCGCACCGAGCATCGCTATCGCAAATGCCGGACCGATCAGCTCGATGACGCGCGCGGCGCTCACTTCCGGGATCTGCAACGACGGCAGGCCGGAGGGAATGCCGCCAAAGGCCGTGCCGATCGTGGCGACGCCCGGCCAATGCATCGTCGCCTGGAGGAGCGTCGCGACTGCCAGGCCCATCAGCGGACCCGGCACTCGCTTGAGCCCAGGCAAGCGCGGCGTTACGACGACAGTGATCAGGGCCAGCACCGCGAGCGCCGTCGTCGCGAGGTGCAGCTGTGGGAATACCTGCAGCAGGTGCCAGACTTTTTCATGAAAGTGCTGCCCCGACACCGCCGGCAGCCCGAAGAAATCCTTCCACTCCCCGGTCCAGATGATGACTGCGATCCCGGCAGTGAATCCGGTAATGACCGGATCGGGAATGAACTTGATGATCGCTCCGAGACGGGCGACGCCGAGCAGCAGCAGGATCACGCCGGCCAGCAGCGTCGCTAACTGCAAGCCGTCGATGCCGTGCTGCGCAGTGATGCTCGACAGGATGACGACGAATGCACCTGTCGGCCCCGCGATCTGCACGCGGCTGCCGCCGAACGCCGATACCAGCAGGCTGGCGACGATCGCAGTGTAAAGCCCCTGCTCGGGCTTTGCGCCCGATGCGATCGCGAACGCCATCGCCAGCGGCAGCGCTACGACACCCACGACCGCGCCGGCAACGATATTGCGCAGCCAATGCGGGCGCGTCAGCAACCCGTCACGACGTGCCTCGAGTAGTGCGATCATCCGCGGATTCTACGCGGAAGCGTCGCCATCAACGCTAGGCGGACGGACGGACTCGTGTAAGACTCCCGGGTATGGCGGGAGCCTCGCGTCCGCTAACATCAATACGAACCGATCCGGAGAGGACGATGCGAGCAACGACCGTACGCCTGAGCGTGATGATGTTCCTGCAGTTCTTCATCTGGGGCTGCTGGTTCGTCACGCTCGGCACATTTCTGGCGGCCAACTTTCATGCGAGCGGCGCCCAGACCGGGCTGGCGTTCTCGACGCAGTCCTGGGGCGCGATCATCGCGCCGTTCATCATCGGGCTGATCGCAGATCGTTACTTCAACGCCGAGCGCATTCTCGCGGTGCTGCACCTGGTCGGCGCGGTGCTGATGTATCAGATGTTCCGGGCGCAGGACTTCACGCAGTTCTACCCCTATGTCCTCGCCTACATGATCGCGTACATGCCGACGCTGGCGCTGGTCAATTCGATCTCGTTCCGGCAGCTCTCGGACCCTTCGCGACAGTTCTCGCTGGTGCGCGTGTGGGGCACGATCGGCTGGATCGTCGCCGGGCTGGTGATCAGCTTCGTCTTCCACTGGGACTCGCAGGAGGCAGTCGCGGCCGGCGCACTGCGTAGCACGTTCCTGATGGGCGCAGTGATGTCGCTGCTGCTCGCAATCTTCAGCCTGACGTTGCCGGCCACGCCGCCGATGGACAGGGGCGCGGGCGGCTTCTCGCTGCGCGGCGCACTCGGGCTGGACGCGCTCAAGCTGCTGCGCGACCGGAATTTCGCGGTGTTTTTCCTCTCGTCGGTGCTGATCTGCATTCCCCTCGCCTTCTACTATCAGAATGCCAGCCCGTTCCTGACGGAAATCGGTACGAGCAATGCGACCGGCAAGCTGACGATCGGTCAGATGTCCGAGGTCGGCTTCATGCTGCTGTTGCCCGTGTTCCTGCTGCGCTTCGGCATCAAGAAAACGCTGCTCGTCGGCATGCTGGCCTGGGCGGTGCGCTATGCGCTGTTCGCTTATGGCGGTCCGCCCAATATCCAGGCGCTGCTGATCCTCGGCATCGCCTTGCACGGCATCTGCTACGACTTCTTCTTCGTCTCCGGCCAGATCTATACGGACTCCAAGGCTGGCGTGCATTACCGCAGCGCTGCGCAGGGAATGATCACGCTCGCGACTTATGGCGTCGGCATGCTCGTGGGGTTCTCGGCTGCAGGCGCAATCGCCGACCGCTTCAACGTCAACGGTCAGCACGACTGGTTTCAGATCTGGATCTACCCGGCAGCGTTCGCCGCGCTGATCATGGTTCTGTTTGCGGTGCTGTTCCGGAACGAAGCGATCACCTACGAATCGCGCCCGCATTGAGCTCGCGCAATCGGGCTGCTGCCCAGATGCGACTTGCCGCGTGACCGGGCAGGCCGCCGCGTAATACTATTAGTTCGTATACGATCTACAATCAGCGGCAGTAAGGCGCGCCATTACGCTCCTGCCCCACATATATATGATAGCCGTGCGCTCACGGCTCCGAGGCTGCATGGCGAGAACGATCCAGGTCGAACGCCGCTCGCTGGCAACGCAGGTAGCCGACGCGTTGCGCGAGCTCATCATGTCGAACACCTACAAACAGGGACAGCAGCTGCGGCAGGACGAGATCGCCAAGCGTCTCGGCGTCAGCCACATTCCGGTGCGCGAGGCGTTCCAGCTGCTCGAGGCCGAGGGCCTGATCACCAACATTCCTTACAAGGGCGCTCTGGTCACCCGGCTGTCGGAGAGCGAGATCGAGGAATACTTCGACATCCGCGCGACCCTCGAGGTCGACCTGCTGCGTCGCGCGCTCGGCAAGATCGGGCCCGACGCGATCGCCCGCGCCCGCGAGATCGTGGCGAAGATGGACACGGCACCGCCCGTGCGCTGGGGCGAGTACAACTGGGCTCTGCACGAGGTGCTCTACCAGCCCGCCGGCCGGCCGATCACCCTGGAGTTCGTACGCAAGATTCACGACAACCTCGATCGCTACGTGCGCATCCAGCTGTCGCTCGCGGAGGAAAACCGGCAGCGGGCACACCAGGAACACATCCTGCTGATCGACCTGTGCGAAGCCGCGGATCGCGCCAAAGCGCTCAAGCTGCTGTCGACGCACATCAACGGCGTCCGCGACGACCTGCTCAACCATCTCAAGCAGCATCCGCCGAAGTAGCTCGCAATGCCGAACGGGGCGCTGGTAGTCGGCGGCGGGCTCATCGGTTCGAGCTGCGCGTTGAATCTGCAGCAGCGCGGCATTCGCACGACTCTCGTCGATCCTGCGGCAATGTGGCAACGCGCCTCGTGGGGCAACGCGGGACACATCGCAACAGAGCAAGTGGAGCCGCTCGCTTCGCGGAAGACGCTGCGTAATTTTCCGCAGCGACTCTTCTCGCGCGGCGGCGCGTTGTCACTTCCGGCGCGTGATGTGCTCGTGTGGCTGCCGTTCGCTTTGCGACTCGTGCAAAGCAGCGCTCCGGCGCGATTTGCAGCTGGCACGACGGCACTGGGCTCGCTGCTCAACTCTGCACTTCCCGCGTGGCGGCGACTCGCCGGACATTTGATCGCGGAACACGGACACTTCGTCGTCTGGGAGACGCCCGCCGGCGCCGAAGCGGGACGAGCAGCCTGGAAGCACGCGAAAACGGGCACAGCCAGTTTCCGGGATGCGACGCCGGATGAGATCGCGATGCTGTCGGTGCGCATATCAGCTCCCATCGCCGGCGCCATTCGCTTTCAGGGCACGGGACAGGTGCTCGATCTGGGCGAGCTCGCGGAGCACCTGAGTGAGGCGTTCATTTCTTCCGGCGGCGCGCGGCGCGTTGCTCACGTGCGCGAGCTCGTCATCGACGGCTCGAAAGCTGCGGCAATACTCGACAGCGGCGAGGTGTTGCAGGCAGGCATCGTCGTAGTTGCCAGCGGCGTGGCATCGGCCACCCTGCTGCGACCGCTCGGCTATCGCGTTCCAATCATCGCCGAGCGCGGCTATCACATTCAGTCAGCGCAGACCGACTGGCCCGTCGGCATGCCGCCGGTGGTGTTCGAGGAGCGATCGATGATCGTGACCCGATTCCGCTCCGGACTGCGTGCAGCCAGCTTCGTCGAGTTTGGCCGCGAAGAGTCGCCGGCCGACGCGCGAAAGTGGGCGCGGCTGCGAAGTCATGTCGACGCGCTCGGACTTTGCTTTCGCGAACCTCACAGTGAGTGGTTCGGTGCGCGGCCTACACTGCCTGACTACTTGCCCGCGCTCGGTCGCAGTCGACGTGCAACCAACCTGTTTTACGCCTTCGGTCACCAGCACCTTGGGCTGACGCTCGCGGCAATCTCGGGCGAACTCATTGTCGCTTTGGCGCGCGGTGAAGCACCGCAGATCGATGTCACGCCGTTCGATCTTGAACGGTTCCTTTGACGAGCACACTGCGCGCCCGGCCGTACAGCAAGTAGACCGCGATGCCGAGCGCATTCCACAGCAGGAAGCGGTAGAGCGTCTTCGACGGCAGACTGAACAACAGATAGATGCAACCGATGATCGCGAGCGTGCCGACCAGCGTGGGCCAGGGGCAGCGGAAGATGCGCGGCAGATCGGGCGAGCGCTTCCTCAGGATCATCATGCAAGCCGCGACCGAAATGAACGCCGCCAGCGTGCCGGCATTGGCAAGCTCGGCGATCTCATCGAGACGCAGGAATCCCGCGAAAGCCGCGACGAAGACACCGGTGATCGCCGTGATCAGCACCGGCGTTCCCTTGCTCGATGAGACCACGCTGAGCCCGCGAGGCAGCAACCCATCGCGAGCCATGACGAAGAAGATGCGGCTCTGCCCGTACATCATCACGAGAATGACGGACGGCAGGGCAATCAGCGCAGCGAGCGCAACCGCGCGCGCCGCCAAAGGATGCTGGAGCGTGCGCAACACGAATGCCAGAGGCTCGCCCGACGCCGCAATCTGCGCATGGTTGACGGAGCCGACTGCAGCGATCGCAACCAGGATGTAGATTGTCGTGCAGATCGCCATCGAGCCGATGATGCCGATTTTCAGATCGCGGCCGGGATTCTTCGCTTCCTCTGCCGACGTGGCGACTGCGTCGAAGCCGTAAAAAGCGAAGAACACGATCGCCGCGGCCGCCATGACACCGCGCGTCACGCCGCTCGAATCCGCCGCGCTGCCGAACCCATGCGGAGCAAAGGGGGTCATGTTGCTCGCATCGAAGTCCGGCAGCGCGAGCAGTACGAACGCCGCCAGCGCGGTCAGCTTGATCACGACCAGAATGATGTTGAGCGTGGCGCTCTCGCGCGTGCCAGAAATCAGCAGTCCGGCGACGGCGAGTGCCACCAGGACCGCGGGCAGGTTGATGATGCCTCCGGCATGCGGCCCGGATAACAGCAACGCTGGCAAATGAATGCCTGCCGCCTGCAGCCAGCCGACGAGGTAGCCCGACCAGCCCACCGCCACCGTGCTGCAAGCCAGCGAGTATTCGAGGATGAGACTCCAGCCGACGATCCACGCCGGTGTTTCGCCCATCACCGAATAGGTATAGGTGTAGGCGCTGCCGGCGGTCGGGATCAGCGTTGCAAGCTCGGCGTAGGCAAGCGCCGCGCACGCGCAAACGACACCGGCGACGAGGAAGGCGAGAATGACCGCCGGGCCCGCGCGGTCCGCGCCGACTCCGGTCAGCGTGTAGATCCCCGTGCCGACGATCGCTCCGACGCCGAGCGCGATGAGGTGCGGCCAGCTCAACGTCTTCTTCAGCGTCCGCCCGGCCTCGTGCGGACCGCGGATCTCGAGCGGCTTGCGCGGACCCAGAATGCCTTGCGTCACGCAGTCCCCCGGGGATTCAATCAAGAGCGATTAGGCCGCCTGCCGGATCGGCCGCATTTTCGCGCACCGCTCGACTCTCGCGATCACATCTGCGCGCCGCGCACCACTAAGCACCATGCGAGGCATGCGCACGCGCTCGGAGCCGCGACCCATGACCTGCTCGGCCAGCTTGATCGATTGCACCAGGTCGTGCTCGGCATCGAGGTGTAGCAGCGGCATGAACCAGCGATAGATGCGACGCGCCTCATTCCAGTCGCCACGCTGCGCAGCTCGCATCATCGCCACGGACTCGCGCGGGAACGCACTGGTCAGTCCCGAGACCCAGCCACTCGCACCGAGCAGCAGCGCCTCGAGCGCCACGTCGTCGAGCCCCGCCAGCAGCACGTAGCGATCGCCGAAGGCATTGATGATGTCGGTGATGCGTCGCGGATCCGGTGCGCTCTCTTTGACGGCAACGATGTTCGGAATCTTTGCCAGCTGCTCCAGCGTTCCCAGCTCGATCGTCACACGATACGCAGGCGGATTGTTGTACAGCATGATCGGCAGCGACGTCGCTTCGGCGACGGCTTTGAAATGCGCGTACAGCTCGTCCGCCGTCGGTACGTAGACCATCGCGGGCAGCACCATCAGCGCAGTCACGCCGATCTTCTCCGCGTCGCGCGCAAACTCCGCGGCGCGATCAGTTGAGAGCTCGGACACTCCTGCGACCAGCGGCACGCGTCCGCCGACTGACTCCACTGCAGCGACCAGCGCCGTACGCTTCTCTTCCGGCCGCAGCGAGTTATTCTCACCAACCGTGCCGAGCAGCACCAGGCCGTCGATGCCATCATCGACCAGGGCCGTGAGCGTGCGTCGACAGGCAGGCAGGTCGAGCGAGAAGTCCGGGGCAAACTGCGTTGTTGCGGCGGGGTACACACCCTGCCAGAGGGATTGGGTCACGGCGACACTCCAGTGGACTGCGGCTCGGGATTCTCGCCGCCATCGGCAATGAACTTGGCCATGCGCTCCGCCAGCACCGGCAGCGGCACTCCGCCGAGTTGCAGGATGGCGTCATGGAATTTGCGCTGGTCGAACTTCGGTCCGAGCGCCTGCTCGGCCTCGCGACGATGGCGCAGGATCTGCATCTGTCCGAGCTTGTACGCGACTGCCTGGCCGGGCCACGCGATGTAACGGTCGACTTCGGTCGTGATCTCGTGCTCGGAGAGCGGCACGGTCTCCTTCATGTACGCGAGCGCCTGCTCACGACTCCAGCCGTCGTGATGAATGCCGGTGTCGACGACGAGTCGCGCGGCACGCCAGATCTCGTACGTCAGCTGACCGAACTCCTCGTACGGCGTCTCGTAGATGCCGATGTGACCGCCGAGCCATTCGGTGTAGAGCCCCCAGCCCTCGCCATAGCCCGAGAAATACTGCTCCTTGCGGAACGCGGGGCGCTCCGGTCCTTCCAGGGCGAGCGCCGCCTGAAAGCTGTGACCCGGCGTGCACTCGTGCAACGCGAGCGCCGGCAACGTGTAGAGCGGGCGCGCCGGCAGGTTGTACGTGTTGAACATGCAGTTCTCGAGACCGCCGCGGCCGCCGGTGTAGATCGGCGCGAGCGAATCCGGCACCGGGATCACGCCGTGCCGATAGCGCGGCAGGAAGCCGATCGTATCCTTGAGCTTGCCGTCCATCTTCTTGAGCACGTACGTCGCGTCGGCCAGCAGCTCGTGCGGCGTCTTCGCGTAGAACTGCGGGTCGGTACGCAGGAACGTCATGAACTCGGGGAGCGTGCCCTTGAAACCGGTCTTCTGCATCGTCTTCTGCATCTCACCCTTGATGCGTGCGACTTCGCTGAGACCGATCTGGTGAATCTGTTCCGCCGTCAGGTCGAGGGTCGTGAACTTCTTGATCATCGCCTGGTAATAGGCCTTGCCGTCCGGCAGCTTCTCGGCGGCGAGCGTCGTGCGCGCCTTGACGAGATACTCGTTGCGGATGAAGTCGAGGAGCTTCGAGTACGCCGGCACGAGCGCGGCGATGAGGCTGCGCGCTTCGGTGCGCATCTTCTCCTGCTCATCCGGTGTGATCGACGACGGCATCATCGTCATCGGCACCCACAGCGGATTGGTGTCGTCGGCCTTCAGATAAGGCTCGATGGTCTGGTCGCGACCCGTGACGGAAACCTTCGGCACCGTGAAACCGCGCTTGAGCCCGGCGCGCATGTTGACGATCTGCTCGTCGAAGTAGCGCGGCGCGTCGCGCAGCCGGCCCAGATAGCGGCGATATTCTTCCGCGTTGCTGAAGCCTTCGCGCGGCGTGAGCTCGGTCCAGAAGAACGTGTCCGCGTTGAACGGCGCCTCGTACGTCTTGTATTTGACGTCGACGGCCTGCTCCTCGACCACTGCGCGGAACACCTGCGCATTGATCTTCTCCTCCGGCGACAGCTGCTCCAGGGGAATCTTGTCGAGCTCGGCGAGCGTTTTCTGCCAGTATTCGAGCCGCCTTTGCTGCGTGGCCGCGTCGACGCGCGGCAGATGATCGTCGGCTGCGTGGCGTCCGAACTCGCCGGGCACGCGCGCCTCTTCCTTCTCCCGCCACTGCCACTCGGCGTTGTACAGCGCCTTCAGACGCTGGTCCGCGGAATCCGTAGCGGCATTCTGAGCGAGCAACGCGGCGGGCGCGGACAACAGCACCGCGAGCACGATCGAGCGGCAGTGATTCATGGTCATGGGGTTGCCTGGATTCGTCGACGGTTTGTCTTCATCGGGCCGAATGATGGTATACGAGATACTATATATGACGAGCTCACGAAGGAGGAGAAATATCTCTCGCCGCGCTCGCCAAAGCGCCGAGGAAGAAAAGAACAAAGAATTTTTCTTCTCGAATTCTTTCCGGCCTTGGCGCTTGGCGAGCTTGGCGAGAGTAATTTCCCGTATCCGCTCTTACCGCCGCGCGCGCTTCTTTCCGCCAACCGCACTACGCTGCTCCGCCGCCGGCCGCAGCGCAGTGCGCAGATCCGCCAGGGTGTGCTCGAGGTGCTGCGTGATGAGTTTGCGCACTCGGGCGTCGCGGCGCTTGATCCAGGCTTCGAGCATTTCGTGATGCTCGGCCTCGGCGTTGAGAAACCGGCCCTTCGGCTCGAGATGCTTGCGCACGTAGCGGTCCGCCAGGACGTGCAGGCGCGCCACGATGTTGGTGGTGACCGTCTGGCCGCCCGGACGCACCAGCGCGAGGTGAAATGCACGATTCAGCGCACCGACAGTGGGCTTTTGGGCTGCGGCATCGACGTCGAACTGTGCCAGCGCCTGGCGGGCCCGCTCGCGGTCGGCGTCGTCGGCCCGCAGACAGGCGTGGGCGGCGGCATCCGGTTCGAGCTTGATGCGCAGCGCATAGATTTCCTCGGCCTCCCCCGGCGACATCGGCCGGACGAAGAAGCCGCGATTCGCATACGACACGACCAGGCCGTCCTGCTCCAGTCGCGCCAGTGCCTCCCGCAACGGGATCTTGCTGACACTCAGCTCCGCGGCCAGCGCGTCCTGCCGGATCGGCACGTCGGGAGCGATCGTGCCGGACAGAATGAAGTCGCGGACGACATCCACCAAGCGGTCGGACAAGGTGCGGATGTCTAGCTGGACGGAGCTCATGAACTCACCTGGGTAGCCCCCTGGTGGTGGGCGGGGTGCTCAGATTACTTGAAATCCCGTCCGGAACGGATCGGCATCATCGATCCAGAGAGTGTTCAGGCCGGTCGGTCAGCCGGCGCCCGGCCGGCTCGAATGATCGAGACGCACGGCGGTGCTGCGCAGATTCTTTTGCAGGATGCCGGCCGTGTTGCGCGTCAATGTATCGGTCGACCAAAGGAACAGCAGGTTTTGCAGGTCCATGTCCGTGCCGAAGATCGGCTTGCGCTCGAGGGACCGCAGATGTCTGCGAGTCCATGCCGCCCGCGGCTTCGAGCGTTTGACCGGTCCGAGATTCGAGATTGCCCGCAGGAACACATAGGTCGCCTTGTCCAGCGCGACCGACAGGCGCACGAGGCTCGGCCGAAGGCGGTAGTTCTTCTGCAGAAACTCGAAGAATCTTTTGCGCAGCTGGGCGTTGCTGGGATAGGAGCGGGTCGTGCTGACCATCTTCTTGCGCACGCCGAACAGCCGGCGATCGACGCCCGCGCCCTCCGCGATCCGCCGCGGAATCGGCCGATCGTAGGAGTTGTGCAGCCGCCAGGGCTCCATTTCCGGCAGGTCGGTGATCTTGCTGATGCTGGTCACGCTGCGCGCAAAGATGAACGGGACGGCCACGTGAATGAAGCCGCTCTTGAGCCGGATCTCCGAGAGCCGCAGGCCGGAGATGTCGCCGCGGATGATCTGGTCATTCAGGTGTTTGTCTTCGAGCTTGGAGTCCCACATCTTGTCGCCGTGGTAGCCGGTGAACACCACCGCGGCCGGACAGTTCTTCTCGATGTGCGCCGCCATCGAATGAAACACCAGCTCGGTCTTCGCCGGATCGACGGCATAGAAGTACAGCTCGTCGTCGGAGCTGCTGGAAATGTGATGGTCCAGGCAGATGGCCTGCATCTGCAATGCATCGGCGATGGGCGCGCCATCATCGAAAGCCAGACGCTTGTCGATCCATGCCGGCATCCTCGAGTTCGACCGCCGGCTGATGAAGCACGTCTGCACGCCAATGGCTTTCGCCAGACAAGCTACGGCCGTCGAGTCGTAGCCGGACGAGATCGTCGTAAACGTATCCAGCCGCACACGCCGCGCCGGGCTCGAGTAATTGTCTTTGAGACGAATCAGTACGTCGTTGAGCAGCGAGACGTACTGCTCGAAAGAAGCAATGTCGTGGATCCTGCTTCTGCGCTCGAATGAGATGCCCTCCCCGGTGACGACGATGTTCTCGTGATAGACCTGGTAGAACTTGTCGATCTCGGGATTCAGGATCGTGAATTCTTTCTGGTAGTGCTCCAGGCCTTTGAGGATCGTCGAGCTTTCGAGGTTGTAGTCATGACTGCTGTCGAGCTTTGAATCCGTGAACGCCAGCAACAGGATCGCGCTGTTGGAGACCAGCACCATTCGCTGCTGCAGGCAGTAGAACAACCGGTCGACCAGCGCCGAGGAGGCGACGCAATAGACCCGCTCGCCTTCGATGCGGATGCCGCTGCCGAAGAAATGCTCGCTGCGATGAAACTCGCCGCGGACAAAGTCGCCGTCCCAGATCCCCTCAACCCGCCAGTCGCCCCGACCCTCGACCGCCGGACCATGGAAGAAGGTCACGGTCCGGCGATCGAGATCGATGGCGGCCAACCACCCCAGCTTCGGCAGTTCCGCGATGGGGCGGTCGTGAATCGTCCAGTTCATGTAGGCAATTTCCCCGGTATCCGGCGCCATAACCCGCGCCCGCCGCTGTGATTGGCGGACCAACGCTCGGGACGTGCATTCGGTGCCATGACGCGCAATCCAAGCGCCGCGGGGCCCGGCCGCGGGGTCCGGGCTGGAAGGCATCACTTGATATCGTAACTTCTGTTATTATCTCCCCCGTTATCTGCCGTGCCATCCGGAGCGTGCGCCCGCATGGATCGTTTCAAGACTGTCGGCTACCTGATGAAGGATGTGAGCCGCCGCTACGCGGCGCGCTTCGAGCGTCATGCGCAGGAACTGTCGCTCACGCTCATGCAATGCAAGGTGCTGCTGTACCTGTCGAAGAATGAAGGCGCCAGCCAGGTCCGGCTGTGCGAGCTGACCGAGATCGAGCCGATGATGATGGTGCGCATCCTCGATCGGATGGAGGCGGACAAGCTGCTGGAGCGCCGCCCTGACCCCGCGGACCGGCGCGCGCGCCAGCTCTATCTCACACGCAAGGCCGCGCCGCTCCTCGACGAAATCGACCGCCTCAGCGAGCTCACGCGCAACGAGATCTTCGCAGGCATCAGCAAGGCCGAGCGCGAAGCGTTCCTGAAAGTGCTCGAGCAGGCGCACGCGAATGCGAGCGCGCTCGAGACGGCCTCCCCTGCCCTGACAACACAACCGACCGCGGCTGCTTCCGGCCGTCGCAGCCGTTCGGCCCACCGTTAACAGACCTAGCGAACCCCAACGATGTCCACCCCCGAGCCCATGACCGAGACTCCGCCGAATCGCTGGCAACGCGCGCGCATGCCGCTGCTCGTGACCGGACCTGTCGTTGCAGTCGTGCTAGCCGCCTATTTCTACGTGAGCGGCGGCCGCTACGAGAAAACCGACGACGCCTATGTCATGGCGGCGCGCACCGCGGTCAGCGCCAACGTGTCCGGTCGCGTCGTCGAGCTGGCAGTGCACGACAATCAGGCCGTGCAACGTGGCGAGCTGCTCTATCGACTCGACGATGCGCCGTTCCGCATCTACGTCGAGGAAGCAGCAGCGCAGCTCGCGGCCGCAACGCTGCAGATCGAATCGCTCAAGGCGACGTATCTGCAACGACAGTCCGAGCTCGCTTCGGCGAAAGAGACGCTCGCGTTCCAGCAAACCGAGTTCGAGCGGCAGCAGCGGCTGATCGCTTCTGGCATCGCCTCGCAGGCGCAACTCGATCGCGCGAGGCACGCGCTCGATGAAGCCCGCGCGCACCTGGCAGGCGCTCAGCATGAGATCGCCGGCGTCATCGCGCAGTTGGGCGGCGATGCGAACATCGAGCCGTCGAAACATCCCAGCGTGTTGCAGGCCAAGGCGGCGCTTGATCGCGCTCGCCTCAACCTCTCGTACACGACAGTTACTGCGCCGAGCGATGGCGTCGTCACGCGCGTCGAGCAGCTGCAGGTCGGCAACTACGTCGCGGCGTCGACACCGGTGTTCGCGCTCGTCTCGACGCACGACATGTGGCTCGAAGCGAACTTCAAGGAAGACCAGCTCGGCCACATGCGCGCGGGTCAGGCTGCAAACATCAAAATCGACAGCTACCCCGGCAAGACCTTCAAGGGCAGAGTCGTGAGCGTGAGTCCGGGCACCGGCTCGCAGTTCTCGATGCTGCCGGCCGAGAATGCGACCGGTAACTGGGTGAAAGTCGTGCAGCGCGTGCCGGTGCGTGTCGAGCTGGAGGATCTAGATCCGCAGTATCCGCTGCATGCCGGCCTTTCGGCGATCGTCAACGTCGACACGCGCTATCAGCGTCACCTTTTCGGTGCGGGCGAGCAGCTCACCGATGAGCCCGCTGCCGACACCCGATCTGCATCCGCGAGTCGATGAGCGCCGGCGCTGACGCAGTTCCTGGCGCCGCGCGCGAGGCGCCGCATCGCGGGTTCATCACGCTTTCAGTGATGCTCGCCTCGATCATGCAGGCGCTCGACAACACTATCGCGAACGTCGCGCTGCCGCGCATCCAGGGCACCCTGTCCGCGACACAGGACCAGATGTCGTGGGTGCTGACGTCGTACATCGTCGCAGCTGCGATCATGACGCCGCTCGCTGGCTGGCTCGCGGGCCGCTTCGGCCGGCGCAAGATCTTCCTCTACTCGATTCTCGGCTTCACCGTCGCGTCGGCGCTCTGCGGCCTCGCGCAGTCGCTGCCGCAGATCGTGCTCGCGCGCCTCGCGCAAGGCTTGTCCGGCGCGGCGCTGATTCCGATGTCGCAAGCCACGCTGCTCGACATCAATCCGCCGGAGCGTCACGGCCGCGCGATGACGGTGTGGGTCATGGGCGTCACGATCGGTCCGATTCTCGGTCCTGCACTCGGCGGCTGGCTCACGGAGCAGTACAGCTGGCGCTGGGTTTTCTACATCAACGTCCCTTTCGGCATCCTCAGCTTCTTCGGCGTGCTCACGTTCATGAAGGAGACGACGCGGCGCGTGGCGCGCTTCGACTTCTTCGGCTTCGCATCGCTGGCGCTGGCCGTCGGCAGCCTGCAGCTGATGCTGGATCGCGGCCAGTCGAACGACTGGTTCAGCAACATCGAGACCTGGATCGAGGCAGGCGTATGCGCCGTCTCGCTGTATCTGTTCGTGATCCACGTGCTCACGACCCGCAAGACGCCGTTCATCGCGCCCGGGCTGTTCAAGGATCGCAACTTCCTGGCCGGCAATCTGTTCATCTTCCTCATCGGCGTCGTGCTGTTCGCGACGCTGGCGTTGCTGCCGCCGCTCCTGCAGAACCTGCTCGGCTATCCGGTCGTGCTGACCGGCCTCATCACCGCACCCCGCGGGATCGGCACGCTCCTCGCGATGATCATCGTCGGTCGCCTCGGCAATCGCATCGACGGTCGCTACGTCATGGCCATGGGGCTTTCGCTCACGGCCGTGTCGCTCTGGTGGATGACCAATTTCTACCTGCAGATGGATTCGAACGAGGTCGCCTGGTCCGGCCTGCTGCAAGGCATCGGCACCGGTTGTGTGTTCGCGCCGCTGTCGACGATCGCGTTCTCGACATTGGCGCCGCATCTGCGCAATGAAGGCACTGCGTTCTTCAGCTTGATGCGCAATCTCGGCTCCAGTGTTGGCATCTCTGCGGTGACGACGCTCCTCGTTCGCAACACGCAGCTCATGCATTCTCGACTTGCCGAGCACGTGACGCCCTTCAACGATGGTCTGTCGCCTTTGAGTGCCGGTCTGCCAACGGTGACGCAGCTCGCTCGGCTCGATGCAACGGTGACGCAGCAAGCAGCGATGATCGCGTACAACGACGATTTCAAGCTGATGTTGATCCTCACTGTCCTTGCGATTCCGCTCGTCGCACTGCTGCGAGCACCGCGAACCGCCGCTGGACCCACGCAACCTGCGATCGCGGAGTAGGCCTTCCCGATGAACCTGATAGCGAAACTGCCGACACTCATGACTGCTGCCGTAGCTGCAGTGCTCGCGGGCTGCGCGGTCGGTCCCGATTTCCAGCGTCCAGAGCCGCCGCACGCGGAGCAGTACGTTGCGCCGAAGCCATCCGCCGATGCGAGCGCTGCCGATCGCCAGGAACTCCTGCTCGGCGAGAGCCCGGCGACGCAGTGGTGGCGTTTCTTCCAATCGGATGCGCTCGACCAGATCGTTCAGCGCGCCCTTGCGAGCAATCGCCGGCTCACTGCCGAGCAATGGTCGCTCGCACAATCGCAGGAGCTCGTGAGTGCCAGGACCGGTGGTCGCTGGCCACAGATCGATGGGACCGCGGGCGTCGGGCGCCAGAAATACGGTGCGCAGTTTCTCGGTCCGCTGGCGAAGCCGCCGCCGTTCACCTATTTCTCGATCGGCGCAACGGTCAGTTACTCGCTCGACTTCACGGGCAAACTCACGCGCACGATCGAACAACAGGGCGCGCTTGCCGAGTATCAGCAGCACCAGGTCGAAGCAGCTCAACTCACGGTCACCGGCAATGCGGTGAATCAGGCGCTCGAAGTCGCCTCGCTGCGTGCGCAGATCGCCACTGTCGAAGCGTTGCTCGATCGCGATCGCGAGAATCTGAAGCTCGTGCAGCTCGCATTCGATGCGGGCTCGGTATCGAAACTCGACGTCGTGAGCGCGCAATCGCAGCTGGCGAGCGACATGACGCAGCTGCCGCCGCTCAGACAGCAACTCGCGCAGGCGCGTCACGCGCTGGCGGTAACGCTTGGCACTGCGCCCTCCGACCCATCGATCCCCGAGCTCGACCTTGCGCAGCTCACCTTGCCGGCGCAGTTGCCGGTGAGCCTGCCGTCCGAGCTCGCGCGACTTCGTCCGGATATCCTCGCCGCGGAGGCGCAGCTGCACGCGGCAACGGCAGCCGTCGGGATCGCGACATCCAACCTCTATCCGCGCATCGACATCACCGGCTCGATCGGCCAGCAATCGATCACGTCGGGGGATCTCTTCGACGAGGCGAACAATGTGTTCAGCATTGCCGGCGGACTCGTCGCGCCGATCTTCCATGGCGGCACATTGCGCGCAGAGAAGCGCGCGGCGGTCGACGCGATGCGCTCGAACGCGGCGAACTACGAGCAAACCGTACTGACAGCCTTCAGCCAGGTCGCGGACTCGCTCGAGGCGCTCGACAACGGCGCTGAGCAGCTTCGCGCGCAGGCGAACGCCGAAGCTGCAGCGCGCGACACCGTCTCGATGACGAGACAGAGCTATCACGAAGGCCAGGTGGGTGTGCTGCAAGTTCTCGACGCGGAGCGCCGCTATCAGCAAGCGCGCCTCGGCTATGTGCGAGCGCAAGCGCAGCGCTACATGGACACCGCGCAGCTCATGCTCGCGCTCGGCGGCGCAGGGCCTGCTGATCGGTAGTAATTTCGCCACGTCGTCGTCACGCCAGTGACATCGCGGCGCGGTCCACTTCGAGCGCAAGAGGCTTCAGCCGAGGCTGCAGCCTCGCTTCTACCGCTCGTACAAGGACCCCGCTATGCTACCGATCGACCGTCGTGCGTTCATGCGTCTGCTGTCCAGCGCCGCCGTCACGGCAGCGCTGCCGAAGAGTATCGAGAAAGCGCTCGCAGTACCGGCGCACTCGCGCACTGGCACGATTCAGGACGTCGAGCACGTCGTCTTCCTGATGCAGGAGAATCGCGCGTTCGATCACTACTTCGGCTCATTGCGCGGCGTCCGCGGCTTCGGCGATCCGCATCCGGTGCTGCTGCCGTCCGGCAAGCCCGTGTGGTTTCAGCCTGACGGGAGCGAGGTTCTGCTGCCGTTCCGTCCGGCCGTCAACGATCTCGGCTTGCAGTTTCTCGAAGACACGCCGCACGGCTGGACCGACACGCATGCTGCGTGGAACGGCGGCAAGTACGACCAGTGGGTGCCGAGCAAGGGTCGCTCGACGATGGCGTATCTCGCGCGTCGCGACATTCCCTTCCACTACGCGCTCGCGGATGCCTTCACAATTTGCGACGGCTACTACTGCTCGCTGCTCGGGCCGACGGATCCGAACCGCTATCACATGTGGACCGGCTGGGTCGGCAACGACGGCGCCGCAGGCGGCCCGGTCATCGACAATGCCGAAGCAGGTTACGACTGGTCGACGTATCCGGAACGCCTGGAGCGCGCCGGCATCTCCTGGAAGATCTACCAGGACATCGGGCTCGGGCTGGACGCAGGCGGCGTCTGGGGCTTCACCGAAGATGCGTACATCGGCAACTTCGGCGACAACTCGCTGCTGTACTTCCATCAATACCAGAGCGCGCTGCCGGGCAGCGCTCTGTACGAGAAGGCGCGCCGCGGCACCAACATCGCCGTGCCGGGCACGCCGTTCGATGAATTGTTCACGGCGCTGCGCGACGACGTGCGGCGCAATCGCCTGCCGCAGGTTTCCTGGATCGTGGCACCTGAAGCTTTCTCGGAGCATGGCAACTGGCCCGCGAACTACGGCGCCTGGTACATCTCGCAGGTGCTCGATGCGCTCACGTCCAATCCGGACGTCTGGAGCAAGACGGTCCTGTTCATCACGTACGACGAGAACGACGGATTCTTCGACCACCTGGTGCCGCCGACTCCGCCGGGCTCGCCGGCCGAAGGCGCCTCGACGGTCGATACCAGCGACGAGATCTTCGCCGGCAACGCTAACAATGCCCGCGGCCCGTATGGCTTGGGCATCCGCGTGCCGATGCTGGTGGTGTCTCCCTGGAGCAAAGGCGGCTGGGTGTGCTCGGAGGTGTTCGATCACACCTCGCTCATTCGATTCCTCGAGCGTCGCTTCGCGCCCCATCATTCAGGGCTGATCGAACGCAACATCACCGCGTGGCGCAGGACGATCTGCGGCGATCTCACGTCCGCGTTCAACTTCGCGTCGCCTCACGCGCATGCGCTGCACTTGCCCGACACATCCGCGTACCTGCCGCCGAACCATGAGAAGCATCCTGATTTCGTCCCCGATACGCCGACGCATCAGTCTCTGCCTGTACAGGAGCCCGGCTTGCGGCCGGCGCGTGCGCTGCCTTACGAACTGCGTGTAGAGGCAACAGCCGATCTCGCGAGGAAGCGGCTCCGCATCGACTTCCACAACAGCGGCGAGGCCGGAGCGTGCTTCCAGGTCCGCTCCGCAGATGCCGGTGAGGGACCGTGGACCTACACTGTCGAGGCCGGTAAATCGCTGACCAACAGCTGGGCGCGTGCGGGCAAGTACGACTTTTCCGTTTTCGGGCCGAACGGTTTCTTCCGACAGTTTCGCGGCAGTGTCGCACACGATGCCAACGTCGACCTCGACATCGACGTGCGCTACGACGCCGACGATCTCGCACTGGTCCTGCGCGTCACCAACCAGGCGCACAGCCGCTCTCGCGTGCGTATCGCGAATGCCTACAAGAACGACGTGCTCGAGGATGAGCTGCCTCGCGGCCGCGCGCTCGAGCAGCGCTTCTCGCTGAAAAAGAGTTTCGGCTGGTATGACCTGAGCATCACCGCGGACGGCAACTCAGACTTCCTCTGGCGCTTCGCGGGTCATGTCGAGAACGGCCGCGACAGCGCGAGCGATCCGGCGCTGGGAAACAAGGGGTAATCTTCGCGCCGGTCGCCGCGGATAGCGCCTGTCGAGCGGCTGTAGTACAACCGTTCATGTCCTAAAGAGCACTTGCCCCTCGAGCGCTCGGGACCGTATCAATGACATAGCTCAGCTCACTCAGGCGGGGGGCGACTTTATGTCGAACCACGAGCCGGCCTCCAGACTGGCATCGACGTTGCTCGAGCGGTTTGGTAACTGCGCATCGACCGGCGAATTCCGACGCCTGACGCACGATCGGCTCATGGAGGAATCGCAGCGTCGTCTGGCGGACGCTGTTGTGTCCGGCACGCCCAGCGAGGAGCGCGTTGCAACACGCATTCTCGACAGCGCCCGCGATTACCGCCGATGGGAGAATGAGCACGCCACACTCATGCGGCGCATCGCCGCCGAGCGCCTGCCGGTCGTGCAGAAGTCCGAGCTGCTGAATGTTTCGCTGGCGCTGATCCATCGAAAGGCGCTGTTCGAGTACCTGCGAGATGAGCAGGTTCGCGGGATGCGGCGCGAGGCGATCATGGCGCACTTCCTTTCGCATCGGGACTATACGAGTGCGCTCGTGGCCGAGCACGGCCGCTATGTGCGCAGTGCAGCAAGCTACCTGTGTTCGAGTCACGTCGGCTCGAACGTAATGTTCGATGCGCTGTTCGAGTCGCCGCTGGCCGAATACGAAGACCTGTACGCCAGCTACTTCCGGACCTACTGCAACCTGATGCTCACCCGTGACGACAATCCGCTCGCGCAATCGATGCTGCCGGTCCTGATCGAGCTCAAATCGCAGGTCGGCGAATGGCGCAAGGCGCTGCTCGCCTTGACCCAGTCACAGTCCGGCATCTGGCGGGGCCCGGTGCTGCGGCCCAGGCGGTCTTGACATCGAGTCGACGGATCGGCAGCGTTGCCGGCTCTTTCAGGTCAGAGGAGTCCGTCGACGATGCTGCGCACGATGTTGCAGGCCAAGCTGCATGGAGCCCGGGTTACCGAGGCGGATCTGGAGTACGAAGGCTCCTGCGGCATCGATGAGGCTCTGCTCGAGCTGTCGGGGCTGGTGGAAAATCAGTACATCGAGATCTACAACGTCAGCAATGGCGAGCGCTTTGCGACTTACGTGATCAGGGCGCCGCGCGGCTCCGGCACCATCTCTCTGAATGGAGCGGCGGCGCGCAAGGCGATGGTCGGCGACAGATTGATCATCGCTGCGTACTCGCAATACACCGAGGCCGAGTTGAAGAGCTACGCACCCATCGTCGTGCTCGTCGACGAGCACAACCGCGCCCGACTGAAAGGCGTGCCTGCCTCCGCCTAGCCTGGCGCTCAAGCCCTGCCGACGATCGGAATCAGCGCGCCGGTGATCGCGCTCGCGCGCTCGGACAACAGAAATACGATCAGGTCCGCGATCTGCCCGGGCTGCACCCACCGCGAGAAATCCGCTTTGGGCATATCAGCGCGATTCGCGGCCGTGTCGATGACGCTCGGCAGGATCGCGTTGACGGTGATGCTGCGATCCTTCACCTCCTCTGCCAGCGCCTCCGTGAGCTTCGCGACCCCGGCTTTCGATGCCGCATAGGGTCCCATCCCGACACCTGCCTTTGCTGCCGCGCTGGCGGCGCCGATGCAGATGATGCGGCCCTGCGCGCCCAGCAGCGGCAACGCGGCGCGGCTGGCATTGACTGCGGTCAGCAGATTCGTCCTGTGCAGCAGCTCCCAGATATCGGAGCCGTTGTCGGCAACCTTGCCCCAACGAAACGTGCCTGCGACGTTCACCAGCCCGTCGAGCCCGCCGAGCTTCTGCGCAACGGCACGCAGCGTCGATTCAGCTACGGCCGCGTCGCTGATGTCCGCTCCGCCGAACACTGCGACACCGCCGAGTTGTGCCGGAGCTTTGCTGGCAGGCGCGCGCGCAATGCCGGCCACGCTCGCGCCGGCGGCTTCCAGAGCGCGCATCACCACCACACCCAACGCCCCGAAGGCGCCGGTCACTGCAACACGCTTGCCCTGGAGCAATTGGCCGGTCACTGATCAGACCTGCGTTTTCCGAATGAGACGGCGTAGGCCGGAGAGCGAAACAGCAGGATCGGATCGTTGGTGGGACGAATGCCATCGGCCATCACCAACGGATCGAAGTTGATCGGCTCACAGGCTTCGCCCTTCTTCTGCACGGTGGCCTGCGTGATCGAGAGCGTGCCTGCTTCGAAATGCTTGCGGCTCTCCGGCCAGGCCTGCGTCGGATCGTCCTGCGGATCGCCCGGCTCGCCGACGTAGACGATCATATCCCACACCGCCGGGCTCTTCGCCGTGCGCTCGATGAGATTCTTCTCGAGGAAGTCGTGCGGCGCCGCCTTCAGCTCGTCGGCGGTCATTTCCTTCGTGCCGTCGCGCGGGACGAAGCGCCAGCGCACCGGGTGCTCGGTGCCTTTCGCATCGACGAACTTGAACGTATGAACGCTGAAGTACGTGGTCTGATAGTAGTTCGCAGTCGGTGTGTGCTTGCTCGCGTACTCGCGCAGCGCCATCGCGTCGGGATGGCTGGCAGCGTAGGCCTTCAGTTTCTCCGGGTCGGGCTTGCCAGTCTTCGGATCCGGCTTCGAAGCCACGATGGCTTCGCGGAAGGAGCCCGGCGATGTAGCGCCGAAGATCGGAACGTTGATCATCGTGATGTGTTGCAAGCCGCCGCTGGGAAGCCGGAGCTCGAGCGCCATGCCGCGCGGCGCCGCTGCGCTGTCCGGTACTTCGGGATTGCCGCCTCCGAGCGAGAAGCGCGCGACCACTGGAATGGTGTTACCGGTAAAGAGCGGGGAACGGCTCAGCGTCGCCGCCTCGCTCGTTCCAACGAAGCTGCCCGCGGCGCACGTGCCCTTGATGTGGTTTCTGCGCTGACCGGCATGCACGCCGAAGGTGCCTTCGAACGCGTCGATCATTTGCGGGCCGGTGGTGCTGTCGGCGGCTGCGACGAGCGTGGGAGCGCACCATGCAATTGCAGCAAGCGACAACAGTGCGAATCGCGCGCAGCGCGACCACGCGGGACGTGACTTCATTACGTGGATCTCCAGTAGTCGATCACTTCTCGGCGAGCAGGCCCTGGTTCTGCAGCTCTTTCGCGACTGCGGCAGAGTGGTTCCTGACGAACGCCGCCACGTCTCGCGGATTCGTGGCATGGCTGCGGCCGGCCCAGACGAGTTTATTCTGCCTGAGCGAGTAGACCAGCGTTTCGATCGTGACGATCTTGTTGGTCCGCACCTCGGCGTCGGCTGGCCAGATCCACGGACTGTTCCAGGCATAGCCGTAGTAGCCGTCCCAGTAAGCACGATACGGTGCATCGAGGTATTCGACGGGTGAGGCGACGACTTCCTTGTCCACGGAGACCGGCCTGATCGCTACGATCCCCTGCACTCCGGCCCGCTCGAACGCTGCACGCACCTCGGCTTCGGATGCCTTTCGATCCGGAACGATCGTGTATCCGGGAATTCCGACGGCACCGCGCGCGCCGATCTCGCGCGCCAGAGCATCCTCGGCAGCGCGCCGCGGCGCTTCGTCACGCATCATGACGACGGCGCCGACCCTCGCTCCCTGCAGTTGCAGAGGCTGCACGTCCGGCGCCTTCCATGACGACAGGAACGGGCTCGAGGCACATGACGCGAGCAGTGCCAGGGTGCAGACAAACAGAATGCGCATTGCAGCCACGTTTCAGAATGTCCACGTCACGCCGAGCGAGAGCAGATCGACCCAGTCGTCGCCGTCGGCCTCGTCGTCCTGGTCGTCGTCGAAGCCGAGCAGCACTGCCTCGTATTCGAGGCGGATCGCGAGCTGGCCGGCCCGGAACTGAGCACCGAGCCCGAACAGTGGATCGGTGTTGTCCTCGCTGACGTCGACGCCGAAGTTCACCGCCGCGAGCGATCCCTCCCAGCGCGCGATTCCGCCGCGCGCGAACAGATCGAAGTTGCCCAGCGGCAAGAGACCGAGCGCCGCTACGCTGAACGAGTTGAAGTCGCCGCGCAAGCGTATTCCGAGCACGTCGTCCTCGGGCTGGCCATAGTCCGAGTAATTCGCTTCCACAGCCAGCCACTTCAGGATGCGATAGCCCGCCGCGAGCTCGAAGCCGGTATCGTCGCCTGCGAAATCCGCGGTGGAGTCGGCATCCTCGAGCTCGAGCGAGGCGGTCCCGACGCCGGCGCCGACGTAGAAGCCCATCGGGGGATCGTCGGCGCAGGCTGCGCTCGCGACCAGCATCAGCAGAACCGCCAGTGCGCGTTGCCGGATACGCTTGGGAAAGCTTTCCATGGACATTCCTTGTGATTGTTTTGCGTGACCCGCGCCGGCAGTCTAGCGTGATCGATGTGCTATTGCGATCATGGGGCGCCCGACGGAGAGCAGAGTGAACTGGCTTGCGCACGTCTTCCTGTCCGAGCCGAACGTGGAGTTTCAACTCGGCAATTTGCTGGCCGATGCAGTGAGAGGCCCGCAGCGCGATGCAATGAGCGCGGATTTCGTGCGCGGGGCTGCCTGTCACAAAGCGATCGACGTGTTCACCGATGCGCATGCAGTGGTGAGACGGAGCCGCGCTCGCATCGGCAGCGACTATCGCCGCTTCAGCGGCGTCATCGTCGACGTGTTCTACGACTACTTTCTCGCGCGCAGCTGGCGCGTGTATTCATCCGAAGCTCTCGGCGATTACACCGCGAGCTTCTATGCCAACGTCCAGGCTCGCCGCATCGAGCTGCCAGCAGACGCCCGGACGATGCTCGAACGCATCATCCGCTACGACCTGCTCGGCTCGTACGCCAGGGTGGAAGGCGTCGAGCGCGCGCTGCAGCGGATTTCGAGCTACCTCAACTCGCGCTGGCAGCGCCAGTTCGAGCTCGATCGGAGCGTGCGCGACCTGCGCGCTCACGAGGCGGCGTTTGCTGCCGACTTCGCCGAGTTCTTTCCGGCCTTGCAGGCCCACGTGTCGAGCCTGGCGCTCTGAAGCCGCCCGCTTGACAGCGGCGAACGCTGCGGCGCATTCTCTGCCTAGGCAATCATTGCCTTGGCAAGTATTTCCCTTCCGGCAAATATTTCATGACCCGCAAGCACTATGACGCCCGCACCTTCAGCTCGGCAGAGAGCATCGGCTACCTGCTGAAACTCGCGCATGCATTGATGCACGATGCCGCGGCGACCGCCTTCGAGGGCCAGGACGTGAGCTTCATGCAGTGGCTGGTGCTGGTGAAGCTGCGCGAGGGCGCCAGCACGGCGTCCGAGCTGTGTCAGATCATGTGGCACGACACCGGCGCGCTGACGCGACTGCTGGACCAGCTCGAAGAGCTCGGCTATGTCGAGCGACAACGCAGCACGTCCGACCGGCGCGTTATACAGCTGCAGCTCACTGCGGCAGGCCGGCGCAAGACGACTGACCTCACGCCGCTCACGGTCGATCGGCTCAACACCGCGCTCGCCGGCTTCAGCAAGGCGGAGTTCGATCAGCTGATGCTGCTGCTGAAGAAATTCATCGCGAACCTGCGGGAGGTGGAGCACGCGCGCGAGGCGGCACCATGAGAATCGTCGGCTGCATGCTGGTTGCTGCCCTCTTCGCGGGCTGCGTGCTGCCGCAGCGTGAGGAGCCGCGCGGCACGCCCATCGAGCAGCAGGCGCTCGGCTTCGAAGGCGGCTCGCCGCTACAGCCGATCGCAGTCGACTGGTGGAAGGCGTTCAGAGATCCGCAGCTCGACGCGCTGATGGAAGAAGGTTTGCGTGACAGTCCGACCCTCGCGCAGGCGCTGGCACGTGTGCGGCAGGCAGAGTCGCGCACTCAGACCGAAGTCGCCGCGCGGCAGCCGCGTTTTGCCATTGACGGAGAGGAAACGTGGCAGCGCTTCTCCGAGCACTACTACATCCCTCCGCCTTTCGCGGGCGAGACCATGTGGATCGGACAGGTGACCGCGAACATGCACTGGGATCTCGATTTCTTCGGCCGGCAGGCGGCGCTGATCCGCCAGGCACGGTCGCAGGCCGTCGCCAGCGAGCTGGACGTTGCATCTGCGAGACTCGCGCTCGCCGGTGCGATCACACAGGCCTACGTCGATCTTTACCGGTCGTGGGAGCTGGTCGACATCGCGGTGCGCACGCAGGAACAGCGCGAACACCTGCTCAAGCTGACTCAGCAGCGCACAGCCGCGGGACTCGACACGCAGATCGAGCTCAAGATCGCCGAGTCTGCAGTACCGCAGGCACGGTCGCTGCGTCTGCAGGCTGAAGCTGCCCGCGACATCGCAGTTCACAGGCTCGCAGCCCTCATCGGCGCCGGTACTGACCGATATGCGCAGCTCAGCCGCCCGAAACTGACGCTCGATGCCACGTTGCCGCTCCCGGACCAGCTGCCGATCGATCTGCTCGCGCATCGCCCGGACGTGCTTGCTGCACGTGAGCGCGTCGAGGCAGCAACGGCTGGCCGCGCCGCCGCCCATGCGGCGTTCTATCCGAACATTTCGCTGACGGCTCTCGTCGGTCTGCAAGCCATCGGCCTGGATGAGCTCACCGAGAGCGGCAGCCGCATCTATGGCATTGGCCCGGCCCTGCACCTGCCGATCTTCGACGCGAAACGTCTCAGGGCAGCTTACAAGGGCGCGACTGCCGAGCTCGACGCAGCGACCGCGAGCTACAACGGCGTCGTGCTCGATGCAGTGCGCGAAGCATCGGACCAGATCACCCTGAACGACTCGCTCACGCGACAGATCACCGAAGTGCGCGCGACGCTGGATTCGGCGAGCAGCGCACACGAGCTCGCCGAGCGGCGCTACGCCGCCGGCCTGACCACGCAGATTGTCGTGCTGGATGCCGAATCGCGCGTGCTCGAAGCGCGCCGCGCGCTGGTCACCGCCGACAGCAGCCGCCTCCTCGCTCGCATGAATTTGTTGCTCATGCTGGGCGGCAGTTTTGATCCTGCCGTGCCGCTCGCAGCGGCCGGCGCCGGAGCCCCACAATGAGTACGCCCGAGCCCGCCGTCACCGACGAAGCCGCAGCCAGCAAGCGCAAGCGACGGTTGCTGATTCTCGGCATCGCCGTCCTCGTCCTGGGGGTGGCGTACGCCGCGTACCAGTTCCTGTACGGCCGCTTTTACGAATCGACTGATGATGCGTACGTGGCCGCGGATGTCATGCAGATCACGAGTGAGGTCGCAGGCACCGTGAGCAGCGTGCACGTCGACGACACCCAGCAGGTCGAGCGCGGGCAGCTGCTGGTGGAGCTGGATCGCGCCGATGCGCAGGTCGCACTGGCGGCTGCGCAGGCAGAGCTGGCACGCACGGTGCGGCAAGTCCGTGCGCTCTATTCGGAGGCCGACGGATTGCGTGCCCAGATTCGGGAGCGGCGCGTGCAGCTCGACGCCGCGAAAGCGGATCTGAAACGGCGCCAGGAAGCCGGCGACGGCGGCGCAGTGTCTGCTGAAGAACTGCAGCATGCGCGCGATCAGGTGGCGCAGCTCGCAGCGACGCTGACCTCGACGGAGCAATCGCTCGGCGGCGTGCGCGCCCAGATCGATGACACCACGCTCGAAACTCATCCGCAGGTGCTGGCAGCTGCGGCCCGGATGCACGAAGCCGCGCTGAATCTGAATCGCACATCGATCGTCGCGCCGGCCGATGGCACGATCGCGCGGCGCACAGTGCAGATCGGTACGCGAATTGCGCCCGGCGCGCCGCTGATGGCAGTCGTCGCACTCTCCGGCGCGTGGGTCGACGCCAACTTCAAGGAAGTGCAGTTGTCGGACATGCGCATCGGCCAGCCGGTCGAGCTGCACGCCGACATCTATGGTGACGGCGTCACCTTCCACGGTCACATCGCCGGCCTGGGCGCAGGCAGCGGCAGCGCCTTTGCCCTCCTTCCGGCTCAGAACGCCAGCGGCAACTGGATCAAGATCGTGCAGCGGGTGCCGGTGCGCATTGCACTGGATCCGAAGGAGCTGGTCGACCACCCGCTGCGCGTCGGTCTGTCGATGAAGGCGTCGATCGATCTGCACGACAGCTCCGGTCCGCTGATTGCCAGGCAGGTTCGCGACACGCCGCGCAGGCTCGTGCCCGGTGGAGATCGCGAAGCCGACATCGAGCGCCAGATTGCAGCGATCATTTCCAGCAATGGCGGCGGCCATGGCACGGGAGGCGGCACTCCGTGAGTGCGACGGCCGCTGCTGCTGCCGCTCCGGAGCTGGGCGGCTCGCGCGCATTGGTCGCGACCGCTCTTGCGCTCGGCACCTTCATGCAGGTGCTCGACACCACGATCGCCAATGTTTCGATCCCCACCATCGCCGGCAATCTCGGCGTCTCGAGCGACCAGGGCACCTGGGTCATCACTTCGTTCGCCGTGGCGAACGGCATTTCGGTGCCGCTGACCGGCTGGCTCATGCAGCGTTTCGGCGTCGTGCGAGTGTTCGTCGCGTCGGTGCTGATGTTCACGATCGCCTCGTTTCTGTGCGGCGTGGCCTGGTCGCTCTCTTCGCTCGTGGCTTTCCGCGTGGTGCAGGGCCTCGTTTCGGGACCGATGGTTCCCGGATCGCAGGCGCTGCTGCTGACGATTTTCCCGCCGCATCGCAAAGGCACCGCGCTCGCGATCTGGTCGATGACCACGCTGGTCGCGCCGGTCGCAGGACCGATCCTCGGCGGCCACATCTCCGACAATTACTCGTGGCCGTGGATCTTCTATATCAATGTACCGGTCGGTCTGTTCTGCGCCTTCGTCTGCTGGCAGGGCCTGAAGAACCGCGAAACGCCGACGCGCAAGCTCAAAATCGACGTCATCGGCCTGAGCCTGCTGGTGGTGTGGGTCGGCGCGCTGCAGCTGATGCTGGATACCGGCAAGGACCGCGACTGGTTCGCGTCGCCGCTGATCCGCGCCGAGGGCCTCGTCGCGCTCGTCGGCCTCATCGCGTTCGTGATCTGGGAGCTCGGCGAGAAGCATCCGATCGTCGACCTGAGCCTGTTCCGTAATCGCAATTTTCTGGTCGGCTCGGCGGCGTTCTGCCTCGGCTACGCCGTCTTCTTCGGCGCAGTCGTCCTGCAGCCGCTGTGGATGCAGAGCTGGCTCGGCTACACGGCAACCTGGGCCGGCCTCGTCGCCGCGCCGAGCGGCGTAGTGGCCTTGCTGGTCTCGCCGCTCGTCGGCAAGTACGTGGACAAGCTCGATGCGCGCCTGTTCGCCTGCATCTCGTTTGCGGCCTTCGCTCTTTCCTATTTCATGCGAGCGGGCTACACGGCTGACGCGAGCTTTGCAGCCTACGTGATGCCGTTGCTGGTACAGGGCATCGCCATGGCGACATTCTTCATAGCCATGCTCAGCATCCTGCTGGACGGCGTCGAGCCCGAGCGGCTGCCCGCGGCCTCGGGCCTCTCGAACTTCATGCGCATCACTGCCGGCGCCTTCGCGGCTTCGATCGTCACGACGTTCTGGGATCGCCACGCCGCGTTTCACCAGAGCCGGCTCGCCGAAGCCAGCAGCGTCTACGACATTCCACTGCAGCGTACGCTCGACACGCTGCGCGGACTGGGCCTCGACGACTTGCAGGCGATCGGGATGCTGGCGCGCACGCTGACCGGCCAGGCGTACCTCAAGTCCGCGCTCGACTATTTCTGGATCAGCGGCTGGCTGTGCGTCGTGATGATGGTGTTCGTCTGGGCGACCCGCCGCCCGAAGCGCGCCGCGGCCGCCGGGGCGGACTGAAGCTCACTTCGCTCCATTCAGGAACGGCAGAGTGGCATTGACCAGCTCCGGCGACGTCCCCATTTCGTAGTGCGTGACATTCGGCAGGATCGCCAGGCGATTCCCCGGCATGTGCTCGCGCTGCCATCCGGCATCTCTCAGGCCGCCGCCGAGCAACTGGTAGAACTCGACGATGTGCTCCGGCCGATACCGGTCGCCGTCGCCGTAGATGAGCATGACCGGCATGGTCAGTTTTCTCACATCCGCTGACGCGTCGAACGGCTTGCGCAGGTACGCGCCCATCCTGTCGAGCAGCTTCGGAAAGTCTTCCGGATGCGGCGCAGTCTCGACGTATGACCTGTACATCGGAGTCTGCTTCATCTGCTCTGCATTCGCTGCACTCATCGCGGCCTGCTGCGGCAGCAACTCCGGATAGAACCCGTTCTGAGCATAGCCAGTGGAAACCAGCACCAGGCGGCGAACCATTTGCGGATGCTGAGCTGCAAACTGCAGCGCGACCGAGCCGCCGATGCAGTAGCCGAGCACGTCGACTTTGTCGTAGCGGGCTTGCCACATCACACCGGCCAGATCGTTGCCGATCGCCACCGGATCGATGTCGCGTTCCCCGAGTGCGGTGCGACCGTGGCCTTGCAGATCGACACCAATCACCGTACGTCGGAGTGCAAACCTCGCCAGGTTGGGACCGAACATCTCGATCTGGCCCAGGCCTCCATGTAGCAGCAGCAGCGGCTCGCCTGCGCCGTAGACGGCGTAGTAGTAGCGCACACCGCTGACTTCGGCTTGACCCTTCTTGCTCGGTTTCGGGATGGTGAGCATCGACGCATGATGTCAGCCGTCCGCTGCACCAACGGCGGCGTGACCGGAATTGCAATCCTTTTGTCGCATCGCCCAACGGCCGGGTGCCCACGATACGGCGATGCTGTTCAAGCTCGTCGTCAATGGAAGCGCTCACGAGATCGAGAGCGATGCGGAGATGCCGCTGTTGTGGGCGTTGCGTGACCTGCTCGGGATGACAGGCACCAAATACAGCTGCGGCATCGCTCAGTGCGGTGCCTGCACCGTGCATCTCGATGGCCAGCCGGTCAGATCGTGCATCACGCCGCTCTCGGCTGTAGGCAAACGCAAGGTCACGACCGTCGAGGGCCTGTCGCGCGACGGTTCGCACCCGGTGCAGCGTGCGTGGGCGGAGACCGACGTCGTGCAATGTGGCTACTGCCAATCGGGCCAACTCATGACTGCGGCCGCGCTCCTCGCGAGCAATGCGGATCCGAGCGACGCCGACATCGACGCTGCGATGTCGGGCAATATTTGCCGCTGCGGCACCTATGCGCGGATTCGCACTGCCGTGCACCTCGCAGCGAAGCTCCGTCGCCGAGGCCGCACATGATTTCACGGCGCGATCTGCTGCGCGCGGGCTCGGCATCGGCGGCAGGATTATGGATTGCGTTCAACGTACCGCTGAAAGCCCAGGCAGCGGCGGAGCCGCCGGCACCGCGCCCGCTGCCGCCGCCCAATGCATTCCTGCGCATTGCTGCTGACGACTCGGTAACCGTCTTGCTTGCGCATTCGGAAATGGGCCAGGGCATCTGGACCGGTCTCGCGATGCTGATCGCCGAAGAGCTCGACTGCGACTGGTCGAAGGTCAAGAGCGAGCACGCACCGGCCGCGCCGGTCTACGCGCATACGGCCGCGGGCTCGCAGGTCACATTCGGCTCGAGCACGACCGTGAGCGAGATGGATCGCTATCGCACTGTCGGCGCGATGGCGAAGGACATGCTCGTGCGCGCGGCCGCCGAGCGCTGGAAGGTGGCGCCGTCCGAGTGCAAGGTTGCGAACGGTATCGTCAGCTACGGCGCAAAGCGGCTCTCGTTCGGGCGCCTCGCGGAACACGCGATGGGATTGCCCCCGCCTGCTGCTGTAACGCTCAAGGATCCGAAGGACTGGAAGCTGATCGGCACTCGCGTGAAGCGCCTCGATACGCCCGAGAAAATCACCGGCAAGGCGCAGTTCGGGATCGACGTGCAGTTTCCTGGCCTGCGGACCGCGGTGGTCGCACGACCGCCTGCATTCGGCGCAACGCTCGCGAAGTTCGATGCCACAGCAGCACTGCAGGTACCCGGCGTCGAGCAAGTAGTGCCCGCGGGAGACGCCGTGGCCGTAGTTGCCGCGCACTTCTGGGCTGCCAAGCGCGGCCGCGACGCGCTGCAGATCGAATGGAATCCGCCGCCGAATGGCGGTGCCGACAATGTGAAGATCCTCGACGACTACCGTGCGCTCGCCACGCAACCTGGCGCGATGGTGGTCGAGGCCGGCGCCGTCGACGCGGCGCTCGACAATGCAAAGACACGGGTCGAAGCCGACTACGATCTGCCATACGTCGCCCATGCGCCGATGGAGCCGCTCAACTGCGCCGTGAGAATCGATGGCGACCGCTGCGACATCTGGATCGGCACCCAGAGCCAGACTTCGGATCAGGCCGTCGCCGCGAGGATCCTCGGCACTACGCCGGAGAAGGTCTCGATCCACACGACCTTCCTGGGCGGCGGGTTCGGTCATCGCAGCAATCCATTCTCCAACGTCGTGGCCGAGGCGGTCACCGTCGCCAAGGCTGCCAAGGTGCCGGTCAAGGTCGTGTGGACTCGCGAGGACGACATGCGCGGCGGGTACTATCGCCCGCAGTTTCTGCACCGCTTCAAGGTCGGGCTCGATGAGCACGGAATGCCGCTCGCGTGGGATCACGTGCTGGTCGGGCAGTCGGTCTTCGATGGCACGCCGGCCGCCGCGTTCTCGATGCGCAACGGTATCGACCGGAACTCCGTCACCGGCGCCGCGGATTCGCCGTACCTCGACGCCATCGCTGCACGCAGGGTGACGCTGCATTCACCGAAAACACCGGTTCCCGTCTGGGTGTGGCGCTCCGTCGGTCACAGTCACACGGTGTTCCCGATGGAATGCATCGTCGACGAGCTCGCTCACGCGGCGGGCAAGGACCCGTTCGAATACCGGCTCGCGCTGCTTGCAGCGAAGCCGCGCCTCGCCGACGCGCTGAAACTCGCGGCCGAGAAGGCCGGCTGGAGCACCCCTGCGGCGCACGGACGCGCCCGCGGGCTCGCCGTTCATCAAGCGTTCGGCACTATCGTCGCGCAGGTCGCGGAGATTTCGCTCGAGGGCGGTCGCATCAAGGTGCACAAGGTCACCTGTGCGATCGACTGCGGCACAGCTGTCAATCCGCTCGCTATCGAGGCGCAGGTGGAAGGCTCGATCGTGTTTGGTCTATCGGCGGCGCTGTACGGCAGGATGACGATCCGTCGCGGCGAAGTTCAGGAGAGCAACTTTCACGACTACCCGGTGCTGCGCCTGCCCGAGATGCCGCAGATCTCCGTCCACATCATTCAGAGCGGCGCCAAGCTCGGCGGCATTGGCGAGCCTGCGACTGCGTCGATTGCGCCCGCGGTCGCCAACGCCGTGTTCGCGCTCACCGGCAAGCGGCTGCGGTCGCAGCCGCTCCAGCTCGCCTGAGCCGCACGCCTCAGTGCGACGACGCGCGATAGCGAACGACGTAAACATCGGTGGCCTGCGCTTCCTGCCTTTGACCCGAGAACGTGAGCTGGTCGGGCCCGGACCAGTCGAGCATCGGGCCGTACGTATCCTTGTCGGAAGGGTTGATGCTTTCCGGCAGCATCACGCCAACGTCATAGCGACCGTCGTGCAACGCAGCCTGCAGCAGCCTCACCGTGTCCACCTTGAAATCGCGCGCGCGACTGAACACCACCGTGGTGTTGTCGGCCAGGAATGTCGCGTCGAACTCGTTTGCCGGCGTATTGAGCTCACCCGGCAGCGGCGTAGCAGGTTCGAGCTCATCGCGTGCCGAACGGCGCGCGACGAAAAGATCGAAGGCGCCGGCACCGCCGCGTCCATTACTCGAGAACAGCAGCAAGGCCCGATCCGCAGACAGCATCGGCGCCCACTCATTGCCGGGGCTGTTCACTTGCGACCCGAGATGCTCGGGCTGACCGAAACCGTCGCCCTTGACCGCAACACGCCAGATGTCGTCGCCGCCGAGACCGCCCGGCCGATCCGAGCAGAAATACACAACGCGGCCGTCCGACGAGAACGCAGGATCGAAGTCGCGTTGCGCCGAGTTGAACGGAACAGGCTGCGCTGCGCTCCAGCCGTCCGCGGTTCGCTTCGACATCCAGATGTCGTAGCCGCCAGATCCGCCCGGACGGTTTCTGCTGAACCACAGCGCCGTGCGCCCATCCGGGCTCAAGGTCAAACGCACCTCGGAAAACTCCGTCGACACGACGCCCGGCGCAAACCGGACCGGATCGCCGACGACTTCGACGGCGTGAGACGCCGACGCGGCGACAGATGCAAGTAGCACTGCGCATGCTCGTACGACTGAGCTGCTCATGCGGTGCGCACGAATTCGCTGATCCAGTTCGTCTCCCAGCTCGCGCCGCCGTCGTGCGACAGCGCCTGTTCCCAATGGCAGGAGTTGCGCGTGATCTGCGACCACTGCGTCCGCACTTTGATCGGCTTGCCGTCGAGAACGTCGTCGCCGATCGAGCTGAGGGCGCCATTCGTGAAGCTGCCGCGCACCGGCGGATTGAAGGTGGCGGGATAGCGTCCATCGAGCCACCACGTGAGCCACTGCTGCGTCTGCGTGTCGAACGTGCGCACGCTCATGCCCCGATACCTGCCGTTGGGCGCGTCGTATTCGTTGTCGCCCACGTTGCCGAGACCGCCGAGCACGCGACGGTTCACGAACGTGCTGGGGAATTCTTCCCACTGCATGCGGCCAGCGACGCGCCTGAGCCTGCGGTTCTGCAGCTTCCAGCTCCCGACCAGAAAATCCCAGTCGTGCCGGCGCTCGTCGAACCCGGCTCCCTGCGGGATCGGCAGCAGCTCAGCCTGCGCGCGCGTGCGCGTGAAGTAGTTGCGCCAGTTGACCTCCCAGGTGGCGCCGTTGTCGGTCGAAAACGCCTGCTCCCACCAGGGACGCGATCCGTGGATGTCCTGCCACAGGAATCGCACCGTGATCGGTCGGCCCTTGTAGGTGTCTTTGCCGAAGAAGGTGCCGGTGTCGCCCTCGAACGAGCCCTTGACCGGGCTTTCCATCGCGGAAGGATTGCGGCCATCGAGCCACCAGATCGACCACTGGCGTTTGGCCGGATCGAACGCGCGGATCGTGATGCCGTAGTAGCGGCCGCCCGGCAAATCCATGATGTTGTCATCGAGCGTGCCGAGCCCGCCGAGCGTGGTCCAGAGCGCGCTCTTGCCCGTGAACTCCTCCCACTCCTTGCTGCCGACGAGACGGTCCTTCAGCCGGCGGTGCCACACGTCCCAATTGCCGGCGAGCCAGTCCCAATCGTGAGCATGTTGGTCGAGCTCAGCGCCGACAGCCGGCGCGCTGCTGCCTGCCTGAGCAGATTCGGCCAATCCGAACGCTGCAGCCGCACTCGTCGCGGCCACGGACGCAATGAATGCGCGACGTCCCAGCAATCGTTTGTCTTGTTCCTGCATCTACCAGCTCCTGCAGCGGTGTGACGATGCCCGGATCTTGGCGGTGCGCGGCCGCCCTTCCCATGCGAAGATTGGGTGCCAGGGCAAGGCAGACTTATGGTCAGCCATCGATTTCCATCACTCGCATCGATCCGCGCTTTCGAAGCCGCGGCGCGGCTGTGCAGCTTTGCGAAGGCAGCGCAGGAGCTCGACACCTCGGCGGCGTCGGTGAGCTATCACGTGCGGCAGCTCGAGGAGCAGATCGGCGTCGCGCTGTTTCGCCGCTATCCGCACAAGGTGGAGCTCACGGAACCCGGCGAGCTGGTGGCGCGCGAGGCAGTGAATGCGTTCGCGGCGCTGCGCGCGAGCTTCTTGCGCGCGGCCGACATGGACCAATCGCGCCTGTCGCTGACCACACTGCCGACATTGGGCACCAGTTGGCTGACGCCGCGTCTCGGCCGCTTTCGCGCGAAACATCCCGACATCGTCCTCGAGCTCGATCTCTCCCCCGAAGCGCAGGATCTCGGCGCCGGCCGCTTCGACGCTGCCATTCGCAACGGCCACGGCGATTGGCCGGGACTGCGCTCGATCAAGCTCCTGCCGGTCGTCTTCATGCCGATGTGCATTCCGGCGCTGAAGACCGCGGCAGCCAGGCTGACCGATACGCGCCGCCCGCTGCAGGTACCGCTGCTGGGCCGGCCGGACTGGTGGGCGCGGTGGTATCGCGCTTGCGGCTCCGGCGAGCCGCCGCCGCCGGATCGGTTCGGCACGAATCTCTCGACCGAATATCTCGACATGACCGCGGCGCTCGCCGGCCATGGCATCACGATCGGCTCACCGATCCTGTTCGCGAGCGAGCTGGAGTCGGGCAAGCTCGTGCCCGCGCACGATTTCGTGGCGTCGGATGGACGAGCGTTCTGGCTGACGTTTCCGACGGTGCGGCAGAACAGTCGCAAGATCTCGCGCTTTCGCGAGTGGCTGTGCGATGAAGCGGCGCGCGCCTGCTCGGCGGCCAAGGACTTCATTGACTGTGCAGTCGCTTCATAGTGGAGTCATGAAGCGACGCACGCAGGAAGTGTGGTTCCTCATCTTCCCCGACAGCGAGCTCCTCGATGTCAGCGGGCCGTGGTCCGTGCTCGGCTACGCGAACGAAGCGACCGGGCGAGAGATGTACCGCACTCGCCTGCTGACGCCTGCGGGCGGCCCGGTTCGCACGCGGCACGGGATGATGCTCGCCAGCGGACTTTCGCTCAAAGACGCCGAGCGCCAGGCCGCGCCGGACATGCTGATCGTCGCCGGTGCCGGTCTCGCCAAAGGACTCTCCGATCCCGAGCGCGCAGCCGCGACCTGGCTGCGCAAGCGGCACTCGGAAATCGACCGCATCATTTCGATCTGCACCGGCGCTTTCGTGCTCGGCGAGGCCGGCCTCCTCGACCGGCGGCACGCAACGACGCACTGGCAGTATCGCGAAGAGCTGCGACGCCGCTTTCCGAAAGCGAAAGTCACGCAGGACGAGATCTACCTGCGCGATGGGCGGATCTGGACTTCGGCCGGCATCACCGCGGGAATCGACCTGATGCTGGCGCTCGTCGAGGAGGACCTCGGCCCCGCGGCGGCGATGACAGTCGCCAAGGCGCTGGTGCTGTTCCTGCGCCGCTCCGGTCAGCAGGCTCAATTCAGCCAGCTGCTCGCAAGCCAGGAACGCGAGCCGACCCGACTGCGCGGATTACTTGCGGGAGTGGCCGAGCGGCTCGACAAGCGACTCGCTGTCGCGGCGCTCGCCGGCGAGGCAGGCATGAGCGCCCGCACCTTTACGCGCCTGTGTGCACGCGAGTTCGGCGAGACACCCGCGGCGCTCGTGCGACGAGTGCGCCTGGACGAAGCACGCCGACTTCTCGAGCAGACCACGCTGCCGCTCAAGACCATCGCGCAGCGGGTCGGTGTGGGGAACGAAAGCACGCTGTGGCGACTCTTCGACCGGACCCTCGGGGTCACGCCGACGGAATATCGCTCGCGCTTTGGCCGTGCGACATAACGCATACATATATATGTGAGCAAATCAGCCGGTCGCGAGCTGTGCGATCCAGCGCTCCAGCGCAGCTGTATCCGCGATGTCGCCGTCGAACTTGAGCGCCGGAACGAACGGCCCGACCTGCGGCGATCCCGACGTGATGGCCATGAGCGTCGACGCGGCGGCGAGTCCGGACGGCAGCACGACGGCGCGCACCTCCGTGTAGCTGGTATTGGAGTCCGTCGTCTCGCCGACGTGCACGGCGCCGAGATGGCGGAAGTCATCGGTGGTGATCAGACATGAGCTGAAGCAGCGATGATCCGTCAGCACGAAGACTTTCGCGCGAATGGGCGACTTGACCTTGCGCGCGGCGCTCGATTGTTCTGCTGCCAGCCCACGCTTGCGGCAATCCGAAGGCCCGGACAGCGCACGGTGCGCAGCCAAAGCAGCCTCGGTCTCCCTGATCGACTTCTGTAGTTGCGCCTGCTGCTCGGCGCCGACGGACGGACCGACCATCGCCGGGTACGACTGCAACTGCCGGAGATTGTCCGCAGTCGCGCGCCAGACCGACAAGCACACGTCGTCCGTGCCGCCGGATCCGGCGTTGAGCACCTTGTCCACATGGGCCTTGCCGAAGAGCGACAGCGCAATCTCGCTGGTATAGGCCGATGAGCCGCCGCCGTTGCCACGCAAATCGAGCACCACGAACTTCGAGTTGCGCAGGGTTTCCGCTTCGGCGCGAACAGCCATGACGACGGCAGGCGCACGATCGGTCAGTCCCTGGAGTGCGATCCAATAGCCATCGCCGGCGTGACGAATGCCGTAGCCCGCGGCGCCTCCGCCGGTTGCCTTGCGCAGCCTGGGCAGCAAGTCCTCGATCTTGCTATTGCGCCAGGCGAGCTTCTGCTCGCGCTTGGCTCCGTCCTGCATGAACTCGCATTGCACGGGACGCGTCACGAACGGATTGCGCTCGCTGACGAACAGCCACGGAGCAGCATCGATCTGCTGCGCCTCGACGGACCAGACCGCTTTGAATCCGCCGAGCTGCGCGCGGGCGAAGTCGTCGACCGGCTGGCCGTCGCATGAGATCAGCTGTGCGCCGAGCAGCGACTTGTCCTCTCCCGCGTCTTCGTCGGTCACGATCCACTTGCTGCCCTGCTTGCTGGTAATGAGGCCCGCCCAGTCGGGATAGGCGATCGTCGCCAGCGGTCTCGCCCACACGTGCTTGTCACCGACGGCGCGCATGAGGCCTTCCAGCGTCGCCACGTATCCTTCGTAACCCGTGACTTTCGCGGCGCGAGCCGATGCCAGCGCATGCGCCTGCGCGAGCGTTTCGCGAAACGCAGCGTCGCCCACTTCCGGCAAGGCACCCGGATGATTGTCGTTGAGCAACGCAAAGGCTGCTGCCACGTCGCGCTCGGTCACCTGATGCCACATCTCGACTACGTCGGACGACGGCGGCTGCGCGCTCTGCAATGCGCGCCCTATGAGGGACTGCGCCGGCGCGCTGGCGACTGCGATTGATTGAAGAATGACAAAAACACAGGCGGGGATGAGTCGCATCGTTTACCTCTACTCGACGCGGGCCGGCAGTGATGTGAAGCCTCTGAACCGCGCCCGGCGTCCACGGACGGGGTTCGCATTGAGACGCATCATAGGAAATCGTTGCACCGCGCGGGCGATCGAAACCCGGCCTTCCATGCGCGCAACAGCCATTCCGGCGCACGCGTGCGCGCCGGCGGCGAAGGCGAGATGCCGATTCGGTTGACGCGCGATGTCGAACCGGTCCGGATCGGCGAACTCGTCCGGATCGCGATTCGCGGCACCGATGCACAGCGTGAGATACGTGCCGGGCTCGAGCACAACGTCGCGCACGACAGCGCTCTCGACGACCAGCCGGTTGCCGAGCTGATTCGAGCTCTCGTAGCGCAGGCATTCCTCGACCGCCGGCGCGATCAGCTGCGGCTCGTCCCGCAACCGCCGCAGCGAGTCTGGATGTGTGAGCAGCAGATGCAGGCCGTTGCCTATGAGATTGGTGGTCGTCTCGTGACCGGCATTGAGCAGGAACACGCAATTCTGTGCGAGCTCCGTCTCGGTCAGCTGGTCATCGCCGAGCAGCCGCGTGAGCAGATCGTCGTCGCCGAGAGGATGCTTGCGCCGCTGCGCGATCAGCCCGCGCAGATAAGCGCAGAATTCCGTCACTGCGCTATTCCCGGCCGCGAGCTGCTCGGCGGTTGGTACTGGCTCCAGCGCACCGAGGATTGCGAGTGACCAGCCGCGCAGCGGCCCGCGATCCTCATGCGGCACGCGCAACAGATTGCCGATTACTTCGACCGGCACCGCGGCCGCGAAGTCGCCGATCAGGTCGACATCGCGCTGCGCCTCCATCCGATCGAGCAGCCCGTCGACGAGCGCGATCACGTCGGGCTCCATCGCCTTGAGAACGTGAGGCGTGAGCGCGCCGACGATCGGCCGCCGCACGCGAGTGTGGTAAGGCGCATCGTTGAAGACCAGGCTCGTGGTGTGGTGCTCGTACAGCGGCGAGCCCACGCCGAACTTCGGTGCAAACGCCTGCTTTTTGTCGGAGCTGAAGGCCGTGCGGTCGCGATAGATGCGATCGAGATCGGCGTAGCGACTGAGAAAGTAACTGCCGTCGGGACAGCGATGCACCGGATCGAAGCTGCGCAACGCCGCGTAGACGGGATAAGGATTCTCGTAGAAGTCAGGAGCGAGTTTGCCGGGATCGAAGGCCGCAGCCAGCGCCCGTTGCTCGGCCACGCTCATGCAATCAGGCTTTGCAGCAGGTCGACGATTGCCTCCGGCTTCTCGACCTGCACGTTGTGTCCGGAGTCCAAGATCTCGACGGCTCGAGACGCATGCGCGCGAAGCTCAGCGGTCGACACCATCGGGTCGCCCTCACCGCGCGCGAGAATCACGTGGGCTCGCGCACTCGCTGCGAGCGAATCGAACGGCGCGCCCGCGACGCCGAAAGTTCGCGGATCCTGCGCCAGCCGCCACCCCTCCGCGCCCTGCACAACGCCGCGCGCGAGCCACTCGTCGCTCGAAGCAACCGAGGCATCGAGACCGGATACGCGTCGATAGCGCGCCCACGCTTCTTCTGCTGTCGCGTACCAGCGCATTGGCCGTGTAGCGAGCTCGCGCGAGCCCTGCAGATCCGCTGCTGACCACGTGATCTTCGGCCCGACGCCGAGAACCCCCGCGACCTCGACACCAAACCAACGGCTCGCGAGCGCCAGTGCGATATAGGCGCCGAGAGAGTGTCCGACCACGAACACGTCCTGTGTACCCCGGACGATGTCCGCGACTTCGGCAGCGTGGCGGCCGACGGTGTAGTGCCGGCACCAGGCCGATGCGCCATGACCGCTGAGATCGGGCGCGAACCACTGCCCGATCGCGCGCTGCTCGATCTCTCGTCGCACGCCGTTCCATACGGCGGCCGTCGCGCCGAGACCGTGCAGGAGCAGGATCGCTCGCGAGCCGGTTCCGCCATGCTCACACCCGGTCATCCGTTTCTCCTCTGTAAGAGTTTCGCGAGTGTCGCGCCGCCATAGCCTGCGGCGCAACTTCGCCTTCGCCGGGGAGTTATCGGCTCAGGAGGTCTCTATGAGCACACGCGTTTCAATCGCCGAGCACCCCGTTCACCCGATGCTCGTGACCATCCCGATCGGGCTGTGGGTGTTCTCGCTCATCTGCGATTTCGTTTTCGTCGGCACCGAGGATGCGCGGTGGGCGGTCACTGCGTATTTCACGCTCGGCGGCGGCATCGTCGGCGCGCTGGTGGCAGCGGTCCCGGGGTTCATCGATCTGCTGGGCCTGCGTGATCCGCGAGCGCAGCGCATCGGCACCTATCATCTGGTGTTGAATCTGGCGATCGTCGCCGTGCAGGCATGGAGCTTCTGGTTGCGCATGGAGGACGGCGGCTTTGCGGACGTGCTGCCGCGGGCAATTTCGATCGTTGCAGTCGTCGCGCTCGTGATCGCCGGATGGCTCGGCGGTCACCTGGTGCACGTCATTGGTGTGACGCAGCCGCACCACGAGCGCGCAGCTGTCGGTCGCGATGAACTGCATCCGCGCACTTGACACCGACATACGTCAACGGCACCAGCGAGACCAGGAACGTCAGGTGATACCAGAGCGGAAACTTGTCCCACAGCATCACGTGCTGTGGGATGAAGGCCAGTAGCAACAGTACGCCGGGCATCAGGCGTGCGACGCCCGAGCGCGCGATGCGCGCTGCAATGAAGCCCATCGAAATCGTGGCAAGCGCGCCGATCGAAAGGCGCGCAATCATCATCGGCAGCGTGAATGTCATCGCGTCCGCGACAGTAGCGTATGCAGGCCAGGACGAACGCATGATGAGACCGGCGAGGGTCGCAACGAGCAGCCAGGCCGCCAAGCCGACGATCACGCCGAGAATGTTTCTCCCCATGACGTCGTCTCCTATTTAACCGTTGCGAAGTCTATCCACGGGACTTGCGGCGCGGCTTGGACAAATCGGAAGTCCAGCATTTAACAGCTGCCCGTTTGCTTCAGGGAAACGACGCGGCCGGCTTCGTGACATTTTTTGCGGTCGGGGAATGTGTGACGTGGGTCCGCCTGCGCCCGAGCGCCTCCTGCGTAGATTGTCAATGTCCGAGGGCGCGCTTTGCGGCCCATCCGGCCAGACACTTCGTCAAATTGGGAGACCACGCATGGGCGATCCATACGATACGGCAAAGGAACGCATGTCGGTCCTGCCGCGCACCCTGAAATTCAAGGGCGAGCTTTCCGCCGAGGAGGACCTGCTGATCCAGGGGAGCATCGAGGGCACCATTCATCACACTCAGCGTGTGACGGTGTGCGAAGAAGGCAAGGTCAAGGCGAACATTCGCGCGCAGGTGATCAAAGTCGAAGGTCTCGTCGAAGGCGACCTGCACGCGGAACGCTCGGTGTTCGTCGCCGAGTCGGGCAACCTCCGCGGCAACATTCACGCACCGTCCGTCTGCCTGGTCGAAGGCTCGCATTTCAACGGCGCCATCGACATGGACAACAAGAAGGCGGCCCAGCACGGCTCGCGCGGCGACGGCAAAGCAGCGCGCGGCGCGGTACCCGGCAAGACCGGCACCGGCGCGGCCTAGAACATCGAATCCCAGGACAATGAACTCAGGACAATGAAATGGAGAGCTTTCATGCGCAATTTCGGATTTGAGGAACGCCAGGAGCCGTCCGGCCTTCCGCAGGCCCTGCCGACTGCGCCGCGACCTGCGGCCGCGCCGCGTCGCGACGTTGCGGTGCTGGGCCCGACGCTCCGCTTCAAGGGCGAGCTCAGCGCCGAGGAGGATTTCATCCTCCAGGGCCGCATCGAGGGCTCGATCCATCACACACAGAGCGTGACGATAGGCACCGAAGGCGTCGTACAAGGCGACATTCACGCACGCATCGTGGTCATCGACGGCTCGGTCGAGGGAGACTTGCACGGACTCGAGTCGGTGGTCGTCAATGCGACCGGCCGCGTCACGGGCAACATCTTCGCGCCGCGCGTCGGCCTGGTGGACGGTGCGCTGTTCAACGGCCGCATCGACATGGGTGCGCGGCAAGCCGACGCCCAGGCGCCGGCAAAAGCATCGCAACCCGGTGTGGCGCTCTCGGCTGAAGAGACCGAGCGCATGCTGGGCTCGAAGCAATAGCAATCCCGCCGGCGTCGCCCCGCGTCCGCTCGGGGCGATGCCGGCAGGCTCAGTCGCCGCTTTGTTTGCGCACCTCAGCGGCAATGACCTGCCAATCGGTCGGGCCGAGGTGCATGCCGAATGCACTGCGGACTTCGAGGCGCTCGCGTTGCTGCATCCGCGTCGCCTCGTCCGACCATTGCAGGATCGGGAACGTGCCATTGCGTGAGCGCTGGATCAGATCGCTGCAGTAGAGCAGCTTGTGCTCGGGCAGATAGACAGCGAGCATCCGTTCACCGCTGACTGTCCTGAACGGAATCAGCTCCAGCCGATTCGCGCCGCTGCCAAGCGTCGTTCGCCCGGAGATGTACGCGACCTGCGCGGCGCGCGGTGCGCTGGCCAACGCATCCTCACGCAACCGGTGCGGCGCAGCCAGCAGCCGCTCGAGAATCGGGCGGTTCATGTCGAGCGCATACACGGGAATGCCCGCCGCGACGTACTCGCGCAGCCCGGCTATGTGCGGCCATGCGTCCGAGGTCGAGATCACCGCCTTGATCGGTACACCGGGGAAGCGCTTGCGAGCGTCCTGCAGTACCTGCCGCGAGTAACCGTTCGATATCGGTGCCTCGATGATCACAATGCCGTCGCCCTGCCTGACGTGCGCCACGTTCCAGAGTCCGGCGATCTGCACCACGCCCGGTGCCAGTTGCCGGACGGCCTCGGGCGACGACGGCAACTGCCACTCATCGAGAGTCCGCCGCTCGCGGGCGAAGTCCGCGCGCACGTTCTCCGGCAGCGCAAAGTCCGACACTGACGCAGGCGCATCGAGCGTGAGCTCGTTGATCATGCTGCTCCAGTCGGGCTGACCGTTCGACTCCGCGGTCCAGGCGCGCGGATAGTGCAACCCGCCGGGCTCGAGCATCCAATAACCGTAGGTGATGCGCGTCGTGATGTCGCCCCAGCCGCTCCAGTACAGATCGTAGGGACGCGGGCGGGTCCACTCGACTGCCGCCAACATGCCGCTCTGCGAGCTGACGAGCAGGCGCACTGGCGTGTCGCGATAGGTGAACGCGAGCACGTGATGCTTGAAGCCGTGAAAATCCGTGTCGCGTTCCATGCGCAGGTCACGCGCTTCCAGTGCATGCAACAGCACGCGCTCCGGACTGAACGCGAGCCGCTCCGCCGCATCTTGTACAGCAGACGGCGCATCAGCTTCGGCCTTGCCGTCGCGAATGACCGCCGCGACGCCATCCGCAACGACGTTCACCGAGCTCGACCACTGCGCACTCTTCCAGCATGGCGTGGAATCGCAGCCACGCGACTGACGCTCTTGCCGCAGCCGACTGTGCTGCAGGTCGCGCAGCTCGCTGATCTGGAAATAGTCGATCGTCCACGGTCCTTCCGGCCGCTCCGACTGCTCGCGCATGAAGCGCTGACCGATCGCCTGCAACTTCACCGATTGCAGCGATCGCAGCCGCTCTACCCCACCCATCCCTTCGGCAGCCCGCTCCGCGAGGCGACGCGCGGAAGCATCTGGGACGGCAGACTCACCATGAACAGGGAGCGCCAACTGCAATGACACCGCGAGCGCAGCTGCCCGCGACACACGAACGAGAGCGACCTTCGACAGCATAGGGACGCGACATTACCCTGAACTCCATCCCGTGCGAAGTTGCAGCAGTTGCATGAATGCGCGTGCTGGCAACGCTTCAACGCAGGATGAAGCCGCTCCGCAGAGGGTCGTCCGGATCGAACCAGAATTCGTGCCGACCCGTGAAGTGCGCCGTGCCCGCGACCTCCGGTATGACGGCGTCATAGGGTCCGTATTTCGACGCTGCAGCGACGCGAACGGTCATGGTGCTGCCGAGGATGCTCTCGATCGTGATCGTCTCGTTCGCCGCAAGCTCGCCCCTGGCGTGATGAATCGCGGCACGGGCGCTGACGCCTGACCCTGTCGGCGAGCGATCGACTTCGCCGTCCGCAAAAATACAGACGTTGCGGCTGTGATGCTGCTGGTCTTCCGGCGGCCCGATGAAGATCGTGCCATACAAAAAGCTCAGGTCGCGCTCGAACGGATGCTCGATCGGCATCGCCGCCATCACTGCCTGCTTGATCCGCCGGCCTGCATCGATGAGGCCGGCATAGTCGGCAACCCTCAGATTCACACCCACCGTGTGCGCATCGACGAAAGCGTAGAAGGCGCCGCCGTACGCAATATCGAACCGCACATTGCCGAGCCCATCGACGCGCAGCTCCTCGTCGCGCCTATACACGAACGAAGGTACGTTGCGGAATGACGTGTGCAGGATGCGGCCGGCCGCGTCGCGGTGCGCGTGCGCTTCGATCCGACCAGCCGGAACGTTGAAGGACACGTCGGACCTCTCGGTCAGTCCCGCCTCGATCACGTACTTCGTGAGCGCGATGATCGCGTGACCACACATCGTGCTGTAGCCTTCGTTGTGCAGGAAGAACACATCGAAGTCGGCGTCGACAGACGGCGTGAGAACTGCGCCATACATATCGGCATGCCCGCGCGGCTCGAGCATCAGACCGGTGCGCAGGTGATCGAGATGCTCGCGGAAGAAGCGGCGCTTCTCGAGTACCGTGCGACCCTGCAACGGTGGCAATCCGTCCGTGACGATGCGCAGCGGCTCTCCGCCCGTATGCATGTCGATGGTCGCGATGCGCAGTGCGTTGGATGGCGAGTGCAGTGTCATGCGTACATTGTACGCAAGATTGTCCGGTGTCCGTCACCGCGGACAGTTGTTGCGGTCGTTGCGTATGTCCATCGCTCGCCGCGCGCCTGCGTTTACACTGCACGCATGAAGAAATCGAAACTGCTGACGGTTGTTGTTCTGCTTGCCTTCTTCGCCACGAGTGCGGTCGCGCAGACGGCCGAGGCAGTAGTGCAAGCAAACCAGGCGGCGATGGGCGACTTCCCGCGAGAAGGCACGTTGCGCGTGCAGTACGCAGTCGAGGTGAGCGGACTGAAGGGCACGGCGACCTACACGATCGACCTTGCGACCGGCAGGTTCGTCGATGAGCTCGACACCGATCCGCTGAGCAGCGCCACGGGTTTCGACGGCAAAACGCCGTGGATGCGCGAGATCTCCGGCGTCCCGGTCAGGCAGGAAGGCGGCGATCGCATCCGCGTAGCAACCAACGAAGCCTATCGCAACGCCAATCTCTGGTGGCGTACAGACCGCGGCGGCGCGCAGCTCAGTTACGTCGGTCGCGAGAAGGCCGACGGCAGACAGCTCGATCATCTCGCGGTGACGCCGAAGAACAGCACGCGGTTCGACGCATGGTTCGACGCCGACTCGCACCTGCTGGTGCGTACGGCCGAGCCGCAGATGTTCTTCAAGACGCAGGAGCTGTACGACGACTATCGCCGCTTCGACGACGTCATGCTCGCGGGCTCGCGGCAACTCGACTCCGGAAGCGGGCCTTCGAACATCCAGAAGATGAAAGTGACGAGCGTCACGCACGAGCCTGCTCGGCCTTCGACTGCCTTTGCCCGGCCTGCCACTCCGCCTCGCGGCGGCGAGCTCGTCGACGGCGCTGTCACGGACACGGTCCCGTTTCGTCTGCTCAACAATCACGTGTATGTCGAAGCGAGGGTGAACGGCCAGGGCCCGTACACGTTCATCGTCGACACGGGCGGCCACACGCTGTTCTCTCCGCGCGTGGTCAAGGAAGCTGGACTCGAGTCGGTGGGCCAGTCGGAAAGCTCAGGATCAGGCGAGAAGACCAAGACGACCGGCTTCGCGCGCTACCGCGAGATCGCGATCGGCAAGGCGCGGCTGCGCGACCAGGTCGGCTTCACGATCGAGATCTACGAACCGTCGATCGAGGGCATCCACGTCGACGGCATGATCGGTTTCGAATATTTCAGCCGCTTCGCCGTGCGGCTCGACTATGGCGCGCGCACCATGACGACGATGGATTTCGCGCACTTCGATCCCAAGGGCGCCGGCATTGCCGTCCCGTTCAAGTTCTACGATCACCTGCCGCAGGTGCCGGGTACGGTCGACGGCGTGCCGGCGGTGTTCGACATCGACACCGGCTCGCGCAGCGAGCTCGACGCCACCGCGCCGTTCGTCGCGCGACACAAGCTGCGCGACAAGTACTCCAAGGGCGTGACGGCGATCACCGGCTGGGGCGTCGGCGGTCCGAGCCGATCGTACGTCGCGCGCGTGCGTGCGGTGACGTTCGACACCATCAAGGTCGACGATGTCGTTATCAACCTGTCCGCGGCGAAAGGAGGCTCATTCAGCGACGCGAACTACGACGGCAACATCGGCAGCGGCTTCCTCAAGCGCTTCGCGGTCAGCTTCGACTACCCGAACCAGACGCTATATCTGCGGCGCCTGTCGCCGCAGCCGCCCGATGTCGGTCGCTTCGACCGCTCCGGCATGTGGATCAACGCGGCGGCCGGCGCGTATGAAATCAAATCGATCGCCGCGAACAGCCCGGCCGCGGCGGCGGGCCTGGCCGAAGGTGATCTGATCACGACATTGAACGGTCAGCCTGCGGTCGCCGAGCACCTTTCCGACGCGCGCACGATGTTGCGCGAGCTGCCGGCGGGTACGGAGGTTGCCGTGACTTACAAGCGAGGCGGTTCGGAGCAGCAGACCCAGCTCAGGTTGCGTGATCAGATCTGAGATCCAGACGATCGCTGTCCGGTTCCTTTCTGCGCTGACGCCAGACGAAGTAAGCGATCGAGATCAGCACCAGCCAGGGCACGCCGACGATCCAGGAGATCCGCCAGAACTCCTTGTCCAGCCCCATCGTGATCAGCACGGCGACCAGCAGTCCGAGGGCCGCGAGCTGCAGCCACGGAAACAACGGCATGCGCACCGGCAGGTGCGTGGTCTGGTGGCGGCGGCGGAAACTGAGATGGCTCACGAGGATGAAGATCCAGACTGTCATCGCGCCGAAGAGCGCCACGCCGAACAGATAGTTGTAGGCGTACGGAGTGAACATCGAAACGGCAGCGGCCAGCAGAATGCCGGCGCCCGAAACGAGGATCGCGCCGATCGGCGTGTGGGTCTTGCCGAGTTTGCCGAGAAACTGCGGCGCGTAGTTGCCGCGCGAGAGCGAGAACAGCATCCGCGAGCACAGGTACACGTTCGTGTTCATGCTGGAGAGCGCCGCGCTCATGACCACGAAATTCATGATGCCCGCCGCGAATGGAATGCCGGCGCCGGCGAACACTTTCACGAATGGACTCTGCGCCACGACCTTCGCGCCGGTTTCCGTCCACGGCACGAAGCTCACGACGATCGTGAGTGCCAGGATGTAGAAGAGGAACAGCCGCAACAACATCGTGCGCAGCGCCGCCGGAATCGCCTTGACCGGATCCTGTGTCTCGCCCGAGGTCACGGCAATGACCTCGATGCCGTTGAACGAGAACACGCCCATGATCACCGCCATCCACACGCCGAGCAGGCCGTGCGGCATGAACCCGCCCGGTAGTCCGGTCAGATTGTGAAAGCCGACGGCGGGCACGCCGAGGCCGAGGATGTGGACCATGCCGAGCAGGATGAACAGCACGATCGCGGACACCTTGATCATCGCGAACCAGTATTCGAACGTGCCGAAGTTGCTCACCGACCGCCCGTTCACGTAGAGCAGGACCAGCGCGAACGCGACTGACCACATCCACACCGGCACCTCCGGGAACCAGTAGGTCATGTAGATGCCGGCGGCGACCGCCTCACCGCCGATCGCGATCACCTGACAGAACCAATAGGTATAGCGGACGACGAAGCCCGACCAGGGATTGAGATAAGTCTCCGCGTACACGCCGAACGAGCCTGCCGCCGGATGCACGACCGCCATTTCGGACAGGCTGAACACCATCACCAGCGCGATGAATCCGGCGATCAGGTAGCTCAGCACGACCGCCGGACCGGCGTAGCCAATGGCGATGCCGCTGCCCATGAACAGGCCCGTGCCGATCGCACCGCCGAGGCCGATCATCACGACCTGACCGCGGGTGAGAGCCTTGCTCAGGCCATGTTCGCGGTCGTTCGTCTGCGTCACGTCATGCACCTCGAATCTCTTCGCCTCGCAGGATCTGCGCCAGCAGTTGCGGGTCCAGGTTGCCGCCGGACACCACCGCACACACGCTGCTGAACTCATGCCGTCCCGAGAGCGCTGCCGCGACTGGAATCGCTCCGGCGCCCTCGGCGACTACTTTATTGCGCTCTGCCATCAGTCTGATCGCCTCGACGACTTCGCTCAACGAGACGGTCAGGCAATCGTCGATCAGCCGGCTCGCGACCGGCCACATCTCGGGCAGCACGGAACCGAAGCCGACGCCGGTGACGAAGCCGGGATCGCACGGCGTTTCGACCGGGCCGCCCGCGTCCCGGGCCGCCTTGAAAGGATGCGCCGTCGCCAGTTCGCAGGCGATGACTTTCACAGCACGCCGCGATGCGCGCAGAGCGTTCGCGATGCCGCAGGCCAGGCCGCCGCCGCCAAACGGCACGAAGATCGCTTCCACATCCGGCAGGTCCTCGAGAATCTCCAGCGCGATCGTGCCGCTTCCGGCGGATGCAGCGGGATCGCGCACGGCGTCGATGTAGACGCTATCGAATTGCGAGCTGCCGCCGGCGGCGACTGCGCTCCACCATTCGGCGAACGGCTGCTCGACGATGCGCGCACCGAGCGCACGCAACAGCGCGAGCTTGGATTCCGCTGCGCCCGTTGGCACGACTGCAGTCGCCGTGGTGCCGACACGCTTCGCCATCCACGCCATTGCAACCGAGCTGTTGCCCGAGCTGAACGTGTGAACGCCGCCGCTCAACGCAGCCGGTGACCGGGTCAGCATCGCATTGGCGATCGGGCGCAGCTTGAACGAGCCCGGCGGCTGCAGGTTCTCCAGCTTCAGGTGGACGCGTCGCTGGGGCGGCGCGGCTGCGCGCACGACAGGCGTGCGCGCGACAACACCGGCGAGCCGTGCGCGGGCGCTCTCGATCTGCTGGAGCTCCGGCAGCACTAGCTCAAAAGCTGACGCGTGCGCTGACACCAATCGTGCGCGGCTGCGCTGCGATGACAGCTTCGGGGTCCTGGAACGTACCGAGGCCGTCGTAGAGCGCGACTTCGTTGGTCAGGTTCTTCACGAACACGCCGACCTGCACGCGCTCCGTCAGGTCCATGCGCGCCACCGCGTCCATGATCGTGTACGAGCCCAGCGAGATGTTGAACGGGCTGCTCGGCACGAATTCCGTGTTCGTGTCGCCGCGATAGGTCGCGTCGAGCGAGAACGCGGTATTCCTGCCGGCAATCGGCACTTCGTAGCGCAGCTCGCCATAGAGCTGGACATCGGGCGTGTTCGGGATCTCGTCGCCCTTGCGGCCGATGATCACGAACGGCGAAGCGCCGGGCAGCACCGGTTGATCCTCGGACAGCTCGTGCTCGAAGAAGTACGTGCCCGTGAACGTCAGCTGCAGTCGATCGGTGAGCAGCGAGTTCAGCGACCATTCGAGCCCGGTCACGTCGGCAGCGCCGCCGTTGGTCGTGAACGGGATGTTGCCGACCGGATCGCGCGGCTCGACCTGGATGTCGTCCCACTTGATGTGGAACACGGTGGCATTGATCTGCAGGCGCTGGTCGAGCCAGCGCGACTTGACGCCCACCTCGTAGTTCTTCAGGTCATCGGAATCGAAGGTCTCCGGGATGCCGGGCGCGAACGGCTGATTGCCGTTGTTGATGCCGCCGACCCGGAAGCCTTCGGAGTACAGCGCGTAGAACAGGACATCGTCCGTCGCCTGCAGCGACAGGCTGATCTTCGGCAGCGTCGCGCTGCCGTCTTGCTTGAGCAAGCCGACCTCATTGCCGTTCACCGTGGTGCCGATGACCTGATCGTCATCGACTTCGACCGGTCCGGTCGGCGCGAACGCATGCAGCGTCGCCTGAATCGCCTCGAGATCCGCTTCCGACCAGCGCAGGCCGGCGAGCAGCGTCCAGCGCTCGGCGAACTTGAAGGTCGCTTCACCGAATACTGCCTTTTGCTCCACCTCATCGGCGCGAGTGCGTCCGAAGAAGGTATTGCCGCCATTGAGCAGCGCGTCGTCCGAGTTCAGCGCATTGAACGGCATGGGCCCGCCGCTACCATCGGTCGTCACGACGTGCACGTTGAACTCGTTCTCGTCCTTCTGATAGTAGGCGCCGGCCACGAAGTTGAAGGCCGAGTCGAAGTCCGAAGCGAAGCGCAGCTCCGCCATCTTGGTCTTGTATTCCTGCGGCTGTTGCGTGATGCCGGCGATCGGCACGCCGAAGAACAGCAGGATCGGCGTGCTGTCGAACGTGAAGTCGATGTCGTGCTTGTACTGCGAGAGCGCGAGCGAGACATTGCCGACGCCGACGTCGTAGCGCGCTGTCGCTCCGAAAAGATCGAAGTCGTCCTGGCGCGGGCTCTTGGTGATATCCGTGTTGATGAAGTCCTTGCCCGGCGTGAACGACTCGAGGCCGGGGAGCGGTGCGAAGCCCGTGTTGCCCGGGAGCGAAGCGATTTCCGGCGGCTGATCCGGATACGCCGGCACACCTTTGTTGGTGAAGCGCGGTGAGCCGTCGCTGTCCAGATTCTGCTTCACGTAGAGAGCGTCGATCGTCAATGCGTCGCTCGGCGTCCAGCGCGCGCTGAGGCGGCCGCCGCTGATCTCGGTCGAGTTGATGTCCTCGGCGAAGCCGTTGAAGAGCGTCGTTCCGCCCGAAGTTCTTTCGAGACGGGCTTGATCGATCCAGCCGTCACGGTCCTCGTAGTAGCCGACGAGCCGCAGCGCGAGCTTGTCCGGCGACAGCGGCACGTTGACCATGCCGGTAATGCCGAAACCGTCGCCGCCGTCTTCGATCGAGCCGAAGTCACCCTCCGCGTAAGCGTCGAACTTGCTCGCGTCAGGCTTGCGCGTGATGAAGCGGATGTTGCCGGCCATCGAGTTCGATCCGTACAGCGTGCCTTGCGGGCCGTTGAGTACTTCCACGCGCTCGACGTCGACGAGCTGGACCGGCGCGTTCTTGCCGCCGCCGTCCTGCTGGTCGCTCGCAGTGATGACGTACTCGTCGAGGTAGGCGCCGACCACGGACGGTCCGCTGCCGTTGATGCCGCGGATGATGTACTCGGAATCGCCGGGTCCCAGGTTCTGGAACTGCAATCCCGGAACGCTGCCGGCGAACGCTTCGAACGTCGTCTCGCGCTTCAGCGTCAGATCGGCGCCGCCGAGGGCGTAGATCGACTCCGCGGTTTTCTGCACATCCGTTTCGCCGCGCTTGGTGGCCGTGACTACGATCTCTTCCAACGCACGGTTGCCCGGCTCCGACGACTCCGCCGCATGCACTTGTGTGCACGCGGCAGCGCACAGCATCGTCGCGGCACGGCCGCAATTGAGTTTCCAGCGCGTAGTCATGGCTCCCCCCTTTTCGCTATGAGTGGCTGGTCGCTGATGGAATTTGCTGTGGGATTTAACCGCTTCGGCAGAGCCCGCGCCGCATCCTCTTTAGCCCGAAAGCCCTAATTTTTCCGGGCTGACGCGCGCGCGGTCTGCCGATAATCCGTCCTGCGCCGCGCGTTGGGTGGTGAGACGCTCGATGATGCTGTAGGACTCGCTCGTGACCCGCTGAGGGTCGGCAACGAGATACGGCCGCAGGACTTCCAGGATCTCGTCATACCCGGCAATCACCGCCGCTGCCGTCAGTTCGCGATCATGGTATTCGACGTAGTTCAGCCAGTTCTCCGAGATGATCCAGGTGATGTCGACGATGGAGCGCAGCCGCCGCGGGTCCGCGGGCAGGTTCATGAGGCCGCGGGCCGCGAGCGCGCGGAAGAACCGCTCGATCTCGACGAGCCGGCGCTCCCGGTTGCGGGCGAAGCGCAGCCGCAGGACCCGGTCCCGGCGCAACAGGTCCGCCATCTCGCGGTAAAAGAAGCGATAGTCGCGAATGAGCTGCAGCTGGCGCACGAACATTGCCGCCATGTGCTCGAGGGTGGCCGCGAGATGATCGCGATACCAGCCGGCATCCATCTCGTCGACCGCGCGCTGGAACAGGAAGCGGATGATTTCCTGCTTGTTGCGGAAGTGGTAATGCAGGTTGCCCTTGCTGATGCCGCAATACTCGGCGATGCGGTTGGTGGAGATCGCCGCGGTGCCCTGCTCGTTGAAGAGTTCCAGGGCGGCATCGACGATGCGGGTCTGCGTATCGCGGGTAGCCATAGAGTGTGTGGATAGGATAGCGCAGGAGCTTCAGATGAGTACGGCGGCTGAGCGTGTGTTTCCGGTCGAACGCCTGAGGGCGGAATTCCCCGCCCTGCAACGGGCCGGAAACGGCATCTTCTTCGACAATGCGGCGGGCGCGCAGGTGCCGCAGGACGTGTTCGACGCAATCAACGAGCATTTGCTCGAACGCAACGTCCAGCGCGGCGGGCGTTATCCCCAGAGCATCGCCGTGGACATGTCCCAAGCCCGGGCGCGTGCCAGCGTCGCGGCCCTGGTCAATGCGCGCGAACCCAACGAGATCGCGTTCGGAATGAATGCGACCTCGTTCATCCGCATGGTCAGCCTGGCCGTGGGCCAGACGCTTGGCGAGCGCAACGAGATCATCGTCACCGACCTCGATCACGAGGCCAACGTAGCCACCTGGCTCGCGCTCGCGCCCCTCGGCGCCACCTTCCGCTGGTGGCGGGTGCGCGATGACGCAAACCTGTACCTGGAAGACCTGGCGCCGCTGGTGTCCTCGAGGACGCGCCTGCTCGCCTGCCCGGTGGCGTCGAATGCGCTCGGGACGATCATCGACGTGCGTGGCGCGGCCGACCTGGTCCACGCAGCAGGCGGTGAGATTTTTCTCGATTGCGTTCATTTCGCGCCGCATGGGCGGGTGGACGTGCAGGCCTGGGACTGCGATTACCTGGTCTGCTCCGGATACAAGATTTTCGGTCCCCACATGGGGTTTTTGTGGGGCCGCTACGAACTGCTGGAGCGCCTGCCGACGTTCCGCGAGGACTTCATCCCGGATGCGCCGCCCGGCAAGATCGAGGCAGGCACCGTCTGCTACGAGAACGTCGCCGGGATGGACGCAGCAGTGCGTTATCTGGCGCGGCTCGGGCACTCATTGGCGCCGAGTCAAGGCGACGTGCGCGAGGACATTGCGCGCGCGATGCAGGCGATCCTCGACTACGAGCGCGGCCTCACGCGGGAGATGCTGAAAGTGCTGCACGAATGCAAGGCGACCATCTACGGCATCGCGGATCCCGCCCGCGTCACGGGCCGCGTACCGACGCTGGCCTTCAACATCGACCGCGTCGCACCCTCCGCCGTCACCGACGCCATGGCCCGCGCAGGCATCGGCATTCGCGACGGCCACATGTATTCGCCGCGGCTGATGCAACGCCTGGGCTTGCAGCAGGACAGCGGCGCCGTACGCGTCTCGCTCGTTCACTACAACACCGTCGCCGAGATCCATCGGTTCGGCAACGTGCTGCTCGACCTGGCCAGAGGTTAGACTCAAGCCTATGAATTCGGATGAATCTCCGGAGCCGCGCATCGCCGGCACCATGCCTTCGTACCAGGAGCTGGTTGCCGGACGCCGCTACCTGTGGTGTCGCTGCGGCCGCTCGAAGAATCAGCCGTTCTGCGACGGGTCGCACGTCGGCACCGGCTTCCAGCCGCTTGCCTATATCGCCAAAGCCGACGGGGAAGAAGCGCTGTTCTGCATGTGCAAGCGCACCGGCACGCCGCCTTTCTGCGACGGTACCCACGCCAACCTTCCCGGCGGCTACGCAGTCGAGACTGCGGAAAGCATCGCAGCGAGCACTCTGCCGTGGGCGCCTGAAGCCGAGGGCGGTGTTCGTCGTCTGGACGGCGTCTGCTACACCATCCGCGCCGCAGCGACGCGCCCGGCGGATCCTGGTCCGTTCTGGATGCGCACGCTCGTCGACGCCGGGAGCGGCGCCAGGTTCCAGACCCAGCTGTACCTGGAGGTTCGCGACCAACCCTCTCCTGCGCTGGCGCCGAGCGCACCTGCACAGACGATCATCTTCATCGCCGGCGGGAGCGGCGCGATCGAGATCGGTTCCCGGCGCTTCGCGATCGGTCCGCTGGAGGGCGTCATGGTGCTGCCGGGCGAAGGGTTTCGGCTGACGCCGGATGCAGGCGTCTGCCTGCAGGCGTTCGTCTCGATCTGTTCGGCGGCGGGCGGCTTGCAGCCGATCGCGGCGCTGCCGCCGTTCGACGAGAGCCAGCCGGAGCGCATCGCACGCATCGATGAGCAGCAGCGCAAGGCAATGGGTTCGCGATTCTTTCAGCACCTGGTCGACGTGCGGCTCGGCGCGCGCAACGCTGTGCAGTTCATCGGCCACATCCCGCAGTCGAAGGCGTCGATGCACCGCCACTTGTACGAAGAAGCGGTCATCGTCGTCTCGGGTGAGGGTGTCATCTGGAACGAGAATGTGCGCGCGCAGTTGGCGCCCGGCGACGTGATCTTCTTCCCGCGCAAGCACGTGCACTCCCTGCAATGCACGTCGCCCGCGGGCATGGACGTCCTCGGCGTCATCCATCCCGGCGACAATCCGGGCATCAACTACTAGCTGCGCCGTCGACGAATCAATCGTCGGGCGCGATGTTCTTTTCGATTTTCTGCAGCGTTGCGACCAGCTGCGCCGTTTCCTTTGCGCTGACGTTCTGAAATGCCAGGCTCTGGTGTTTGAGCGCCGCCGGCACGATGCCCTCGAACGCTTGCAGGCCCGCCGAGGTGATCGAGATCTCCACGACCCGCGAGTCGAGGTCGTGCAGCCGGCGCTTCACGTGGCCGACGCGCTCGAGCTGCGCGACCACCCGGCTCGTGGTCGGCTGCTCCATCAAGGTCGTCTCGACGATGCGCCCGATGCTCAGCGGCCCGTAGGCGCGCAGCACGCTCAACACCCGCCATTGCGATGAATTGATGCGCATCGTCTTGAGGCGCTTCAACAGGCGGGCGTTCAGCTTGTTGGTCACGCGGTAGAGCTGATACGGCACGAAGTCGTCCAGCCAGCCGTTCCCCTTGATGAACGGCTCGGCGCGCTGGGCGCGCCGGCTGCCCGCCGCGGCGGCTCCGCGGGGTGTTCTCGCCATGAATGTGCTCCAGCTCGTTATTGGCAGCGCATTCTACCGCCGCATGGCCGTCTTCATTGTCTGAATACGTCCGCCACCTCTCAGAACCGCTTCGTCAGGTCGACGCCTATCGTGCGCGGCATGTTGGTGTACTTCACCGTGGGCGTCGCCGTCGCGCCGACCAGGAAGACGTCGCCCTGGATGTTGAAGACATTGTTCACGTAGAGCGCGACATCCAGCCCGGTATCCTCCTTGCGCGCCCCGATACGGATGTTCGTGATGTCGTAGTTCTCCTGCACGCGATCCGTGGAGGCAGTCGGACGCAGCTCGGTATGCGACTTGCCGTGGTACGCCCAATCGCCGCGAATCCATGCCGACCAGTTCGGCAGCGCTGCCAGCGAGTGCTCGTACTGCACGGAGAAGTTGGCCGTCAGCTCCGGAATGCGCGGCAGGTTGTCACCCTTGCGGCCGGGCGCCGCCACGGTCGCGTTCACCTGGTCCTCGGTCAGCTCGCGCTTCGGCAACCAGCTCAACCCGGCGGACAGATTCAGGCTGCGGATCGGCTGGAACACGGTCTCCAGCTCCAGGCCCTCCACCTTGGCCGCGCCGGCGTTGCCGATGAACGCAAACGAGCCGGTCGGGTCGCGCCCGGAGACCTGGATGTTGTCCCAATCGATGTAGAACGCGCTGCTGTTGACGATCAGCCGCCCGTCGAGCCACGCGGACTTGACGCCCAGCTCGTAGTTCCACAGCGAATCCGACTCGTAGCCCGGCGGCACTGCCGCGATGTTCGGCTGGTTGGTGCCGCCGAGACGGAAGCCCTGCGAGGCGAGCGCGAAGATCGTGACGTCATCGCTGGGACGGAAGGACAGCTGGAACTTCTTGATCAGCCGGTCTTCCTTGAAGTGCCGGTGCTCCGCCGGCGGCAGCGGCCCGAACAGCGGGAACTGGAACAGATAGAAGCCCTCGTCGGTCTGCTCGGCCGTGAACTGGCGCAGGCCCGCCATCACCTCCCACTTGTCGAACAGCTTGTAGGAGATTTCGCCGAACACCGCGCTCTCTTCGATATCGCGCGTGTTGAAACGCGCCAGCGCGCACGGCTGACAACCTTCGATGCCGGCGCCCGGCTGGTCGGAGAAGCCGGTCGGCGGACCCGTGACCGGAAACGGCCGGCCGGTTGCCGGATCAACGATGGGCGACACGCTCTGGAAGTCCGAGTTGCGGTCGCGCCAGAACACGCCCGCGAGCCAGGACAGCGGACCGTCGCCGGTCGAGTTCAGGCGCACTTCGCCGGTGCGCTGGTCGATGTCCTGCGTCTGATTGGTGAGCTCAGGGAACAGGTCCGGGCGCACGCACGGCCCGCTGAAGCACTGGGTCGCGCCCGGCGGTCCGACGTTCAGCGAGATGACGGCCCAGGTGTTGTCGCGAAAGAAGCCGAAGTCGCGCTTGTACAGCGAGCCGGCGGCCGTGAGCGTCGCCCACGACAGCTCCTGCGTCCAGGTCAGGCTGTAGATCTCCTGGTCGTCCGGGCGCGGGGTCTCGACGTAGTCGCCGTTGTGGAAAGTGCCGGTGTCGAAGTACGCAAACTGCGGCACGCGGTCGCGCATCCCCGGATCGTTCGGATCGCCGCCGACGTGGAACGTGTCGTACGGGTGATAGCCGCTGGCGCCGTCGACATCTCGCTTCTGCAGCCAGACCATCGCGTCGATCGTGGCGGACGGCACCGGCTGATAGCGCAGCATCACCCGGCCGCCGGTCGTCTCCGACGAGTTGATGTTGTCGTTGCCGAGGCGGACGTTGTCGATGTAGCCGCCGCGCTTCTCGTAGTACGCGGTGGTGCGCAGCGCCAGCTTGTCATCGAGCAGCGGCAGGTTGAACGTGCCCGACGCGGTTGCGCCCGGATCGCCGTCCTCCAGCGACTCGGCGGTGACGTGCATGTCGCCTTCCACGGCGTCGAGCACCGGCTTGTTCACGATGAAGCGCACTACGCCGGTCTGCGAGTTCGCGCCGAAGGTCGTGCCCTGCGGGCCCTTCAGCACCTCGATGCGCTGCAGGTCGATCAGCGCCAGATCCGGAGTCTGCGAGCCGCTGTCGCCGCTCGAGCTCTGCACGCCGGTGGCGGGCACCTCGTCGTAGTACACGGCCACCTGCTCCTGCCCGGCCGACTGCACGCCGCGCATGATGTAACGCTTCTCGCCGTTGCCGGTGTCGCTGAACGTGAGGCCGGGCACCTGGTAAGCGAAGTCCGAGAACTCGTTGACGCCCATGTCCTGCAGCTTCTGCTCGCCGAAGGCGGAGATGGCCGTTGGAATCTCCTGCAGGCGCTCGTCGCCGCGCTTGCGGGCGGTGACCACGACTTCCTCCATCAGCCGGCGCGACGTGTCGGCGGTGGCGCCCGGCTCCTCGCCGTCGGCCGCGGGCGCCAGCGGCGCCACACCCATCGTCACCGCAATCATCACTGCCGAAGAACCGATACGTCTGCTGTGCATGGCTGCTCCCCTGTTGCAGATCCGGCGCTACGCCGGCCGATCGCCCCCGAATGATTGCGAATATATATTCCGAATCATATATTGTCGGCAAGTTATTTCAGTTCTGAAGCGTTCCGGCGCGGCCCGTGGCGCGCCATGCACCATGCGGGGAGAGACGATGCGCAAATCGCAACTGTTCGGGGCAACTGCAGCCGCATTGCTGGCGTGCGCGGGGGCCTTGCCCTCGGCCCAGGCGGCCGCGCCGGCCACGGCGGTCATTCATGCCGGCCGGCTGCTAGCCGTGCCGGGCCGCGAGCCGCTGACGAACGCCACGCTGGTGGTAGCCGACGGCAAGGTGCGGGAAATCCGCTCCGGCTTCGCGGACCCGGGTGCGGTCGGCCTGCCCGCGGACACCTCGGTCATCGATCTGCGCGACAAGTTCGTGCTGCCGGGCTTCATCGACCTGCACGTGCACCTGAGCTCCGGCGGCACGCGCGGCCGCGACCTGCGCTTGCGCGAGCCCGAGGGCTACTTCTCACTGGTTGGCGCGCGCAGTGCGCATGCGACCTTGATGGCCGGCTTCACTACGGTGCGCGACCTCGGCTCGGAAGGCGGCACGATCTTCGCCCTGCGCGACGCGGAGCGCGACGGGATCGTGATCGCACCGAAGATCATCGTCTCGGGCGATCCCATCAGTCCGACCAACGGTCACGCAGACAATCACAACCTGCGCGAGGAAGTCATGCAGGCCCTGCCCCGCCGCGGTGTCTGCGACGGCGCAGACGACTGCCGCCGCGTGGTGCGCGAGGCAATCCGCCGCGGCGCGGACGTCATCAAGGTGATGGCCACGGGCGGCACGCTCGATGAGTCGAACGCCGGGACCGGCCAGCAGTTCACGGACGAGGAGCTGAAAGCGATCGCAGACACCGCGCACGCCTTCGGCCGCAAAGTGACCGCGCATGCGCATGCCAAGGCGGGCATCGATGCCTGCGTGCGCGCAGGTTTCGATTCCATCGAGCACGGCATGTGGGCCGACGAGAAGACGCTGCGCGAGATGAAGGCGAAGGGAATCTGGCTGGTACCGACGGTCGCAACGATCTACTTCGTCGGCGACACGCCGGAGAAGATCAAGGCGGGACCGCTCAAGGATCTGCCGCCGGTGTCGCTCGAGAAGGTGTTGAAGCTCGGCACGCAGCCGCGCAAGCTGGCGCGCCTCGCGCATCAGGTCGGCACCAGGATCGCGCTCGGCACGGATGCGCCACTCGTGCCGCACGGGCAGAATGCGCAGGAGTTCATCGAATACGTGAATGCCGGCATGACGCCGATGGAGGCGCTCATGACCGGCACCGTCAACGCCGCCGAAGCGGCGGGCGTCGCCGACAAGACCGGCAGCCTCGAGGCCGGCAAGGCGGCGGACGTCGTGGCGCTGAGCCGCAGTCCGCTCGAGGACATCCAGGCCGTCAAGGATGTCGCTTTCGTCATGCGCGACGGCGTGGTGGTCAAAGGTCCGGGAGCTGTCGAATGAGCTGTGCAATGAGATACCGAGCGATCCTGGCGGCGGCAGCCGCGCTGCTCATCCCCGTGCTCGCGAGCGCGGCCGAGCGGCTGATCATCGATCACGTCACCGTCATCGAAGGGACCGGCCGTGCGCCGCAACCCGACATGGCGGTGATCATCGACGGCCCGCAGATCGTCGCCGTCACTGCGAGCCAGCTCGCCGGCAGCGAGCCAGGCCAGCGCATCGACGCGCGCGGCAAGTACCTCATTCCGGGCCTGATGGACATGCACATCCACCTGCGCGGCGCCGGCAAGGCTTCGGGACCGGGCACCAAGTGGGAGGAATCGAGCCGCACCGAGGCGCTGTCGGCGCTGGCCAGCTATCTCTATTCCGGCGTGACCACGGTGTTCGATGCCGGCAATCGCAAGGAGCTGATCCTGCCGCTGCGCGCCGACGAGCGCGCCGGCAAGATTCTCTCGCCGCGCATCTTCGCCACCGGCAACGCCATCACCTATCCGGGCAGCCATGGCGACAGCATCTCGATCCACATCACGGATTTCGAGAAGGACAAGGCGCTGCTCGATGCGCACATCGCCGAACAGCAGCCCGACATGGTCAAGCTGATGATCGAAGAGGAAGGCTGGGGCTCGCGGCCGATGATCACGCTGCTGCCGGCCGACCTGGTCGAGAAGATCGTGCGCTACTACAACCAGCACGGCATCCGCACGACCGCCCACGTCTCCAACGAGTTCCGCTCGCTCGAAGCCATCTACGCCGGCCTCGACACGCTCGCGCATCCGGTCATCCAGGGGCCGGTCAGCGATTCCTTCGTCAGGCTGATGGGCGCGAAGAAGATTCCGTTCGTGAGCACGCTCACGATCGGCGAGAACTACAGCCGTCTCGCCGAGCATCCGGAGTATCTGGATCAGCCGCTGTACGCGGCCTCGTTGTCGGTCGAGGAGCGCAACAAGCTCAAGACGCAGACCGCCGCGGAGTATCGCGCACGCACCTGGACGACCTGGATGAAGATCATGACGCCGATCGCGCAGGAGAACATCCGCAAGATCCATGCGGCCGGCGGCGTAGTCGCCTGCGGCACGGACCAGAGCAGCGGACCCGCGACGCAGCGCGAGCTCGAGCTGCTCGCCGCCGCTGGCATCGCGCCGCTGGACGTGATCCGCATTGCGACGTACAACAGCGCCGTGTTCCTCGGCAAAGCCGACCAGCTCGGCTCCGTGCAGGCCGGTCGCCTTGCCGACCTGGTGCTGCTCAATGCGGATCCGGGCGCCAGCATCGACAATGCCAAGCAGATCGCGTTCGTCATGAAGAACGGCGAGATCATCGATGAAAGCAAGCTGCCGCTCGCGGGCGGCAAGCAAGCCCGACGCTTCATGGTGGAGAAATGACGGAGCGCGCCTCGCAAGCGACAGCCGCCGACGGGTCGGGGTACTTCCTCTATCACTCGATCGGCATGTTTCCCGGCAAGCAGGCCTTGATCGCCGAGGGCCTGCGCAAGTACGCGCATCTGTGGAGCGTCCCTGACGATGCGCAGTGGCCGCAGGCACTCGCGATCCGGCAGCAGTTCATCGAGAGCTGGCGCAAGCTGATCAACGCGCAGCCCGCGACGCTCACGACCGCAGAGAACGTCACTACCGCGCTGTACAGCCTCATCGGCTCCCTGCCCTCGCGTTATCTGCACGGACGCCGCGTGCTGATCGCCGCCGACTGCTTTCCGAGCCTGCATTTTCTGCTGGCCGGCCTGGCGAAGCAGCACGGCTTTACGCTCGAGACAGTGCCGTTGCGCGCGGACGCGAGCTGGGTACGCGACGAGGACTTCATCGAACGGTGGACGGCGGACGTGGGCGTCGCGCTGATCACGCAGGTGACTTCCACCGCTTCGTACCGCTGCGATTTGCCGATGCTCGTCGCGCATGGCCGTCGCATGGGCAGCGTGATCGGCGTGGACGTGACGCAAGGCATCGGCCTGATGCCTTACGATTCGCAGGCGCCGGAGGTCGACTTCACCGTGTCGACCAGCCTCAAGTGGCTGAGCGGCACCGCTGGCGCAGGCATCCTGCAGGTGCGCGCGGCACTCCTGCGCGAATGCCACCCGCAGCTGCGCGGCTGGTTCAGTCAGGAGAATCCCTTCTCGTGGGACATCGATGCATTCAGCTATGCTCGCGACGCGCGACGGTTCGATCACGGCACGCCGTCGGTCGTGGCATGCGCCGGCACGCTGCCAGCGCTGGAATGGCACGCACAACAGGATACGCGCGCACTGCTCTCTCACAATCGCGCGCTCTCGGCGGCAATCATTGCGGGCGCAGATGAGCTTGGTCTGGATCTCGTGAGTCCGAGAGATGAGGCGCGCCGGGGAGGCAGCGTGATGATCAACGTGCCGGCGTCCGCCGACCCCACGAAGGTCGTCGACACTCTGCGCGCCGCGAGCGTCTATGCAGACTGTCGCGGCGCGACGTTGCGGCTGTCGCCGGGAGTCGTAACGACACGCGCCGGCGTGGAACGCCTGTTCAGCGAGCTCAGACGCCTGCTCAAATAGCGATGACCGACATCCCTCCTCTCGCGCACAGCGTCACGGCGCTGATCGAGGCGCCGGCGGAACAGACGTTCGCCTGGCTTGCCGATCCGGTACAGGTCGGCAAGTGGGCGCTTGCATCCATGCAGGCGGAACCGGCCGAAGCTCCGGGCACCTACCGCGGTCGCTCGCTTTTCGACGGGACGCACAACCACTTCGCCGTCACGCCTCATCCGCAGCTGCTGCTCGTCGAGTACAGCGTCGGTCCACGTGAGTCGCTCGCGCCGCGGATCCGCGCGCAGGTGATCCGCGCGGAAAGCGTTGGTCTTGCAGCGGCGCATTGCTATCTGACGCTGACCGCATGGCGGCCCGCGGATATGCCCGCCGCGCGCTGGAGCCGGCTATGTGCGTCTCACAACGTCGAGATCTGGCTCATCAAGGAACAGGTCGAGGCCGCTGCGCGCCGCTGATAGGGAATCCGTGCATGCCGGCCTTGTTGCGCACGGCCGAGACCGTGCGCCGCAGTCGCGCAGCGATGATCTCGACGCCGATGCCTGCATCGCTGAGCTCGCGCAGCTGCTGCAACTCGGCGGATGACCACAATTTGACGTTACCGGGACTCTGCAATCTTCTCATCGTCGACAAATCTTCCAACCAGAGTCGGGCTGAAGCCCGACCTACGGGATCAATGTAGGTCGGGCTTCAGCCCGACATCTTCTCAGCCTGGCACCAGCGCCAGCACGCGCAGCGGGCTGCCTGAGCCATTCACGATCTTCAGCGGCGGCGCGATCACGATCGCGCCCGTCGCCGGTAGCTGGTCGAGGTTCATCAGGCTCGCGAGCCCGAAGCGGTTCGAGCCGTGCATGATCGTATGGCACGGGAACATGGGATCGAACGTCGCGGCCTGGCCCGCGTCGGTGCCGACGGTTTCCACGCCGACGCCGAGAATGTCGCGCTCCTTCGCCAGGAACGGCACGCACTGCGGATGAAAGCCCGGCGTGTGCGGACCGTCCTCGCGAATGTTGAGGAAGCGCTCCGCGCCCGTGCGCTTGGACCAGTCGGTGCGGATCAGCACCCACGCGCCGCGCGGGATTTGCCCGTGCCGCTCCTCCCAGGCCTTTACGACCTCGACGGTCACCAGGAAGTCGACGTTCTCGCGCACGCGATCCGTGACGTCGATGACGCACGCGGGGCCGATGAACCGCTGCACCGGAATGTTGTGCGTGGCATTGTTCGGGTAGTCCTTGCCGGTCACCCAGTGAATCGGCGCGTCGAAGTGCGTGCCGGTATGCTCGCCGCACGCGATGTTGTTCCAGTACCAGGCCGGACCGCGCTCGTCGTAGTGCGAGATCTCCTCCAGCGCGAACGGCCTGGAGGGCGCGAACTGCGGCGGCAGCTGGATCGTCGGGGTGGCAGGTTCCAGCGGCACGGTCAGGTCGACGACGCGAATGCCGCCGCCGACGATACCGGCAGCGAGATCGGCCAGCAGCGCAGAACTCTTGCTCATGGCTCTTTACCTCTTGTCAGGTGCGAACTGCCCGCGCAGCTCGCGCAATGCCGAGACGAGCACGTCCACGTCCTCGTCGTTGTTGTAGAAGTGCAGGCAGACCCGCAGGTTGTCGTCGCGGTTGGACGTGACGATATTACGCTTCATGAGCTCCTGCGACAGCTGGCCGCTGGCGCGCGACGGCACGCAGATCATCGCGCCGCGGCGCTCGTCCTGCGTCGGCGTGATGCTGGGCCAGCCGATCTCGCGCAGCTTTTCCATGCAGCTGCGCGTGAGGGCGCGAACGCGGCGTTCGACCGCCGGCATGCCGGCGCCCAGCAGAATCTTCAGCCCGGCTTCCGAGGCGTAGCAGTTCACCACCGGCGGCGTGCCGGCCTCGAAGCGCCGGGCGCTCGACGCAGGCCGGTTGGCGGTGATGTCCATCGCGAAGATGTTCTCCTGGGCAAACCAGCCGCTGTGCGTCGGGTGCAGCGCGCGCACCAGCGAATCGCGGCAGTAGAGAAAGCCGATGCCCGCGGTACCGAGCAAATACTTCAGCATGCCACCGACCGCGAAATCGACGTCCAGCGCCTTCACGTCGATGTCGACCGATCCGACCGCCTGATAGCAGTCGAGCAGCACCAGCGCGCCTTTTGCCCGCGCCAGCTCGACGATGGCCGGCACGTCCAGCCGCGCACCGTTGCGAAAGCAGACGTGCGTGATCGCTACCAGCCGCGTCTGCTCATCGATCTGGCTCGCGAAAGCCTCGGGAGGAATGTAACCGTCGGCAGCGCGCGGCACGTGAACGACCCGTGCGCCGCGCGGCTCCTGCGCGTGCCAGATCTGCGCGTTGGTCGGAAACTCGAAGTCGCTGACGACGACTTTGTCGCGGCCACCCGAGAACTGCAGCGCCGTCGCCAGCGCGTTCAGGCCGGCCGAGGCCGACGCCGTCACCGCGATCTCATCCGGCGTCGCGTGCAGGAGCTGCGCCATCAACGAGCGCACGGCTTCGTTCTTCGTGACCCACACGTCCCAGTTCGCGCCGACCGCGAGGCGATCGTCCAGGTAGCTCTCGAACGCCGCCTTGACGTCGTTCGCCAGCGCACAGTACGAGCCGCTGTTCAGGTAGGTCATGTGCTGCAGGAGCGGAAACTCCCGGCGCAGTGCTGCGAAATCCGGTTCCATGCGTCACCGTGAAGCTGAGTCGTCGCGGCAGTATAGGTCGTTCGATTTCTGTTTCATATGCCTTTGCATGTATTAGTCCTCGCGGTCTGCGCGCCATTCGGGCGCCAGCAGGCGCCGCTTGCCGTCGCTCGCAAGCTGCACGCCCGGCTCGTCGAGCGCCGCGCGGTCCCACAGCTCGCAGGTCACCTCTCGATGCCGCTGGTCGAGCGCCTCGCAGTAGTTGGTGTACAGGCACGTGCGCACCTGCGCGCCGCGACCGCTCCGCACTTTGCGAAACCAGTCCGGATCGGCGAGCGCCTGACGCGCGAAGCCGACGATGTCGCAACAGCCATCGCGCAGCGCTGTCTCGGCCTGTTCGAAGCTGTGGATGCCACCGCTCGCGACAATCGCTGTTGCGAGCGCGTCATTCCTGACGGCTGCGCGCACGGCCGCAGTGGGTTCCAGATTGCGTCCGAACGGCCCGCGCTCATCCGAATAATAGGAGGGCATGCACTCGTAGCCGCTCGGTCCGGTGTACGGATACGCGGCCTCGCCGACCTTGGGCTGCTTCGCGTCGTCGAACTTGCCGCCGCGGGACAGCGAGATGAAATCCATCCCCGAGCGCGCGAGTGCGCTTGCGTAGAAACACGCGTCCGCGACGAAGTAGCCTCCAGGGATGGCTTCCTCGGTGAGCATGCGGCAGCCGATCGCGTAGTCCGCCCCGACCTCCGCACGAACGCGCTCGAACACTTCTATCGGCAGCCGCACGCGTCCCGCCGCGGATCCGCCGTAGCCGTCAGCGCGCGTGTTCGATCCGGACAGGAACGACGCCATCGTGTAGGCATGCGCATAGTGCAGCTCGACGCCATCGAATCCGGCCTCCCGCGCGCGGCGCGCCGCGGCGGCGAACAGCTCCGGCAACTGTTGCGGCAACTGCCGGATCGCTTCGAGCTCCATGTCCGTGACACGTTCGCGAGCGCCGAAACGCAGCGCCTCGATCTCGGCGGTGCTCAGGACGCTTTCCAGGCTCCGTTCGTCGAGCGCGGCCAGCACGCGCCGCACGTGTTCGTCGGGCGCGTCGCTCAGGCCGAGCGCGCGCCGATGCCGATCGGTGATCTCGAGGAACTGCTCGAAGTATTTGCCGTGCTCCGGACGCCGACGGATACGCAGGAAGTCGATAACCTGGATCAGCAGACGTGTCTCGCCTTCGCTCGCGCGCCGAACGACATCGACCAGCTGGCGCAGGCCCGGCAGGAATCGATCATCGCCGATGCGCAGCAGCGGACCGCTCGGAATGTCGCGGATACCGGTCGCCTCGACCACGATCGCCCCCGGCCGCCCGCGCGCGAAGCGCTCGTACCACGCCAGAACGTTGTCGCTTACAAAACCATCTTCCGTGGCGCGCCAGGGAACCATTGCCGGCACCCAGGTCCGCTCGGCCAGTGACAAGGGACCGACCTGGATCGGGCTGAACAGGCGGGCCGACTGCGCTTCACTCGCCGTCGGCCAACGGCCCGTCTGTGGCGTGTATCGGATGCGTTGCGGCGGGCGCCACATCGCCATGGCTACTCCTTCAGCAACTCGCGCCCGATGATGAGCTGCTGGACTTCGGTCGCTCCCTCGTAGATGCGCAGCGCACGGATCTCGCGGTACAACCGTTCGACCACTTCCCCACGACGCACCCCGCGGCCACCGAACATCTGCACCGCGCGATCGATCACCTGCTGTGCACCCTCGGTTGCCGCGAGCTTGGCCATCGCCGCCTCCTTGGTCACGACGCTGCCGCGATCGCGCAGCCACGCGGCGCGATAGACCAGCAGAGCAGCTGCATCGACTTGCGTTGCCATGTCGGCCAGCCCCACCTGAGTCAGCTGCAGGTCCGCAAGCGTCTTGCCGAACATCGAGCGCTGGCGCACGTGCGCCAATGCCTCGCGCAACGCTCGACGTGCGAATCCCAGCGCCGCGGCCGCAACGGACGTGCGGAAGACGTCGAGCGTTCGCATGGCGATCTTGAATCCTTCGCCCTCGGCTCCGATCCGCTGCAGCTCGGACACGCGGCAGTTGCGGAATCGCAGCGTCGCGAGCGGATGCGGCGCAATCACGTCGATCCGCTGCTCGATCTGCAGACCCGGAGTATCGGCGTCGACGACGAAAGCCGTGATGCCCTGGGCCGCGGTCGTGCCATCGGCCCTCTTCTGTCCTGGAGTCGTGCGTGCGAACACGCAGTAGAAATCCGCGATGCCGCCGTTCGAAATCCAGGTCTTGACGCCGTCGAGAACGTAGTGGTCACCGTCGCGTCGCGCGGAGCACTGCATAGCCGCGACATCGGAACCCGCTTCCGGCTCCGACAGCGCGAACGCGGCGATTGCACGCCCCGCCGCCACACGTGGGAGGTAGCGCGCCTTCAGCGCGTCCGATCCGGCAATCGACATGGCGCCGCTGCCGAGGCCTTGCATCGCGAAGGCAAAGTCGGCCAGTCCGTCGTACTCGGCGAGCGTCTCGCGCACCAGGCAGATAGCGCGCGCATCGAAGTCGTCCGACGTACCGCCGTAGGCGCGCGGTACACAGCGGCGCGTAAATCCGGCATCACCGAGAGCAGCGACGAGTCGACGACAGTTCGCGTCCACTGCCTCGCGCGACTCATCGTCGTGGTCATGCAGCGAGCGTTCGGCCCAGGCGCGCACCTGAGCAGCGAGCTCGCGGTGACTATCGTCGAAGAAAGGCCAGGCCAGATACTGCATGATGATCAGCTCGCAGGCTCGATCTCGCTCAATACAGCTTGCAGCTGCTTGCCTTCCTCGTCTGCCAGGGCGGCAGTGCGCATGCGCTTGATGACCGCCGCGAGATCCGACCGATCCGCCAGACGCTGCACGGCAGCGGCGACCAGGCCGTAGTTTTTCAGTCCACGCTCGTACGTATCGCCGTAGCCTTTCACCAAGCGCTGACACTCTGCGAGCTCGACGGCAGCGTCGTAGCCGCCCGGCCGACTTGCCAACATCTTGACCTGCGACAGCCACGAGCCGATCCGCTCTTGCTCGCGTCGATAGCGCAGAGTTCCACGTCGCCAGCGGCGCAAACCCGATACCGCGTACAGCAACAGAAAGCCGCCGACATGCGCGGTCTGGATATGTCTGCCCTTGCGAAACATCGGCGCGAGCAACCGGCGTGCCGAACTGCTCGCGTAAAGCCGCGTTCCCAGCCCGGCAGGCAAGGTCTCGCAGACCTCCTCGAAGCGCGGGTGCATGAACTCAGTCAGGTACACGATCTGTTCCGCCTGCGCGCGCACCTCTTCGCGCACGCGACCGAACCGCGTACGACGCGTCTTCAGATCGGCCACGCGGATCGTGTCCTCGTACGACATCCACAAGGCCAGATGCCGTGCGACGGATGCAGTCAGTGCGTAGCTTCCGCTGTCGTGGATCTCGCGCAGCCGGTCGAGATACAGGGTTGCGTAATCGCCATCCTGATAATCGATGAGGCGCCTGACGCCCTCCTGCAGCAGTCCATGCAGGTGCGCGGGAAATTCCGCCTTGATCCGCCCGTCGAGCTTTCTGCCGAGCCCGGTCGTGGGACCTACGCCCGGCGGCACGAGACTCGTCATGGGCGAGCGCGTCAGCGCCCGCTCGAATCCGGCAGCGAAGCCTGCGAGATTTGCCTGCACAGCTACGCCCGACTGCGTGATTGCCTGCTCGTACAGCGCCCGCGGGAACGGCAATACTGCTGACGCAGCGATGGCGCCGAACAGGATCGAGCTGATGACGCTGCGCTGCTCCTCGGCCAGCGCCTGCATGTCGAAGCTGATCAGTCGTTTCGAGCGTGCTTCGAGAGCGGCGAAGACGGCATTTGCGTCGGCGATGCCGTCGCCCATTGCGGATTTCTCGGTGATGCCGTAGATGCGATGAGTCGACGCGACGGTCGTGGTGCGCTCCGGCGTCACGAGTCCGCGAACAACTGCACGGCCCGCTTCCATCAGCTCTGCGGCGACCACGAGATCGACATCCCCGGGCACCGGCATCAGCGCGAAGACCGGCCGACGCTGCGGATCTCGCGGCGCGGGACTCATCTCCACATAGTAGACAGTGGTTCCCGTTCGCTGCGCCACACCCGGAACCGAGGTGGATTGCGCGATCCAGCCATGCAATTCCGCCGCCGCGACCAGCCAATCGGCGAGCACACCGCCGCCCTGGCCGCCCAACGCGGCGATCGCGATCGACAACGGGCGCGGCTCAGAAGGCATGTCGCAGCCTGCGGCGCTCGGCTCGCCGCTGCAAGAACCCGATGATGCCCGCGCGCAATTTCCGCAGCATCCGATCCATGCGCGTCGGATTGAACACCAGTTGCGCGCGATAGAACGACGGGCACAGCACCGCCGCGTGCGCTACCTCGCCGCACACGCCGCAGCCGACGCAGGAGTTGTCGACGTGCGCGATCGGATCCTGGCGCAGCGGATCGGGATTGGGCTTGATCGTCAGCGAGGGACAGCCCGACAACCGGATGCAGGAATGATCCCCGGTGCAGGTATCCGGATCGACGCCGAAGCGCTCGCGCACCATCCGCGCGCCGGCGGCGACGGCTTTGTTGAACGCGGGCTTCTCGCGACGCTGCCGATTGAGCATGCATTCGGATGCGGCGAGCACGACCTTCGGCCCTTTTTCCGGCGTCGTCATCGCCTCGCGCAGGACGTCGCGCATGCGACCGACGTCGTACGTGCGATCGACGACGCGCAGCCATTTCACGCCGACGCCTTTGACCGCTTCGGCGATCGGGTGCTTCGTGCTCTTCGAGCGATTGTCGGCACGCGACGAAAGGATATCCTGGCCGCCGGTCGCAGCCGAATAACCGTTGTCGACGACGACCAGCACGTTGTCGCTCTGATTGAACACCGCATTGCCGACACCGGACGTGAGACCGTTGTGCCAGAAGCCGCCGTCGCCCATGACCGCGATCGCACGCTTGTTGCGTGGTGTGTTGAAGGCCGATGCTCCCGCGGCGCCCAACCCGTAGCCCATCGTCGTGTTGCCCAGGTTGAACGGCGGCAGGATCGAAAACAGATGACAGCCGATGTCGCAGCTGATGTGCACCTGCCCGAGCTCCCGTTGCAGCAACTTCATCGCCGTGAAAATCGGCCGTTCGGGACAGCCGGTGCAGAATCCGGCGGGGCGGATCGGCAGGAGCGACGCAAGCGCCTGCACTTCCTTCGGCACCTCTGCCGGCGGCGGAGGCAACAGCGGTTTTGCGCTCTCCAGCAGCTCCGGCGCATAGACACGCAGGAACGCGCGCACCCCGCGCTGAATCACGTCGCCGGTGTACTCGCCGGCCCTCGGGAGCGCGTCTTTGCCAATGACACGGGTTGCAACGTCCGCCCTGCGCAGGATCGTGTGGAGATTCTGCTCGAGATACTCGGGCTGCCCTTCCTCGACGATCAGCACGGCCTTCTTGCCGCGGCAGAAGTCGAGGACCTCGCTGTCGATCAGCGGATAGGTCACGTTGAGCACGTACAACGGCAGCTGCGTTGCGCCGGTCGAGTCGCAGAGCCCGAGCAACTCCAGCGCACGAATCAGCGTGTTGTACAGGCCGCCTTGCAGGATGATGCCGACCTCGCCCTCCTCGCCGCCGAGAAACTCATTGAGCTTGTTGCGGGCGATGTACTCGATCGCGGCCGGCCAGCGCTTGTTGATCTTCTCCTGCTCGTGCAGAAAGCTCGCCGGCGGCAGCACGATGCGATTGACATCGCGCACCGGGTTATCGAGCGCATCCTGCACGGTGAACGGCGGCGGGCGGTTGTCCTCGGCGATGAACGATCCGTAGACGTGACACGCGCGGATCCGCACTTCCAGCATGACGGGCGTGTTCGACGCCTCCGACAGCTCGAAGCCGCGCTCCACCATGGTCACGATGCTCTGCAGATTCGGCCGCGGATCGAGCAGCCACATCTGCGATTTCATCGCGAAGGCGTGCGAGCGCTCCTGCATGATCGAAGAACCTTCGCCATAGTCTTCGCCGATGATCACCAGCGCGCCGCCGGTGACGCCGCCGGACGCGACGTTCGCGAGCGCGTCCGAGGCGACGTTCGTGCCGACAGTGGATTTCCAGGTCACGGCGCCGCGGATTGGATAATTGACCGAAGCGGCGAGCATCGCAGCGGCAGCCGCCTCCGAGGCGCTCGCTTCGAAGTGAATGCCGAGCTCCTGCAGGAGTCCCTGGGCATCCGACAACACATCCATCAGGTGCGAGATCGGCGCGCCCTGGTAGCCGCCGACGTAGCCGACGCCTGACTGCAGCAGCGCCTTGGTGACCGCCAGGATCCCCTCGCCGCGGAACTCCTGTCCGGCGCCGAGGCGGAGTTTGCCGACTTCGTGCGTGAAAGATCTTTCAGCCATCACCGGCACTGTATCCTTGTGCCCGACTCCTTCCAATACGAAGACGACTGGCGTCTAGGGCTGGCGCCCTAGAACGTGCGCCGCACACTGAGCCACCACTCGCGCGGACGCGCGTAGGTGCCCTGCGTGTATCCGATGTTGCCGGCGTAGCGCTCGGCGTTGCCCGCGATGATGTACTCCTCGTCACTGAGATTTACGCCGCGGGCCGTGAAAGCCCAGCGCTCGTCGGCCGTTACGAAGCTCAGCGCTGCCCCATACAGCGACAGATCCGGACGCCGCAGCTCCGGCGAGTCGAGAACGTCATTGAACAGCTCCGACGTATAGCTCCAGTCGACACTGGTCGTCAGCGTGCCGCTGCCGATCGGCCAATGACCGGCGAGCGCGAGATTCGCCGACCAGTGCGGCGACTTCGCCAGCTCGCTGTCGAGAGTCAGCACGGGCGTCCCGTCCAGATTTTGGTTGACCTGCGATTCCGGCGTCAGTGAGCGATATTCGGTATCGAGCCACCCGAGCCCGCCCGTGGCATCGAAGGCATGGCTGGGCCGGAATGCGAACTCGAGCTCCGCGCCGCGAATGCGTGCCTCGCCGGCGTTGCGCGTGACCGGACCGATGCCCTCGAACAGCGGCGTGATCTGCACATCGTCGTAGTCGGTCTGAAAGACGGCGGCGTTGAGCCGCACTCGATCCTCGAAGCCGAGCCACTTGACGCCGAGCTCGACCACGGCCACTTCCTCCGGCCGGAACGACGGTGCAGGGATGCCCGGCCCGGGTCCGATGCGCTGACTGAAGCCGCCCGACTTGAAACCGGTCGAGTACGAAACATACGTCAGCAGATCCTCGACAATCTTCAGCTGCAACGATGCAGTCACGTCGGTCTTGCTGCTCGATGTCTGGTAGTCACCATCGAGAATGAGCGGAACGACGGGCGGCAGCGGTGGCTGCAAAGCCAGTCCGTCGGGACTCGTAACGAACTGTTGTGAACCGCCGCGGAACCCGGGAGAGAAGCCCTTGTCTTCGTCGGTGTAACGCGCTCCCAGGGTCGCCGCGAGGTGTTGCGTGAAATTGAGATTGGTCTGGGCGAAGACGGCCACGCTCTCATTGTCAACCGAACCGCCGCTGCCCAGCGCCCCGAGGGAGGTGTCCACCAGATTGCTGTTGGTACCCGTTTCGCTGAGATAGAACACTCCGGCGACGTAGTTGCCGCGCGCCCCGAAGTCGCCCGCCAGTTGCAGCTCCTGCGACCACTGCTCCTGATCGTAGTCGTCGAACGTATCCGCGACGACGAATGGCGAGGAAAGGGAGTCGCGTGCAAATTGGCTGTCGATCTCGCGATACGCACTGATCGACTTCACAGTCACTGCGCCGAGATCCCAGGACAGCGTCGCAGACACTCCGAAGATGTCGAAGTCCGAACGCGAGATTCCACCGTAGTAACTGGCGCGCGGGTCGTCGGTAATGAAGCGGCCATCCAGCAGGTCGCTGCCGGTGAACTGCCCGGCGAACTGGGGACGAATCGTCGTATTGAAGGTACCAGCGAGCCCGGCAGCGACCGGCAGAAATGGCGGTCCGCCGGTGTTGGGCTCGATGACCAGCACGGACTGCGGCACGGATTGCTCGCGACCCCGGCTGTAGTCCGCGATGATGTCCGCCTCGAACGCGTTGCCAGGCGTCCAGATCGCGCGACCGCGCGCGACGACGCGATCGATGTTGCCCAGATCGTCCGACTCCGGCTGCAGCAACCGCTTCTGATAGCCGTCCTCCTGCAATGAGGCAACCGACAGGCTGGTCCGGAGCGTGGACGAAAGCGGCGCATCGAGCCGCGCCTTGATGTTGCGGCGATCGAAATTTCCGCCCTGCACTTCGAGATAACCGCCGAGTTCCTCAGCCGGACGCTGTGAGGTGATGTTCAGCGCACCGCCGATCGTATTCTTGCCGAACAGCGTTCCCTGGGGGCCACGCAGCACTTCGACAGTCTCCACGTCGATCAGGTCGAGCAGACTGCCGATCGACCGTGCGAGGTACACGCCGTCGATGTACACGCCGACGCCAGGATCGGAATTGAGGGTGAAATCCGTCTGACCGATGCCGCGGATGAAGATGGTCGAGGCGACCGATGACCCGGACACCGCGGCGGTCGCATCGAACTGCATGTTCGGTGAAAAGTGCGCGACGTCGGCAAGATCTTCGACGCCGAGCTGTTCGAGTTGAGCACCGCTGTAGGCAGTCATGGAGATGGGTACGTCCTGCGCGTTCTCCTCGCGACGACGAGCCGAAACGATGATCTCCTCGAGCGAGCCGCCCGCATCGAGAGCCGGCTCCGGCGCAGCTGCTTGCGCGCACGTAGAGCCCGTCATGACTGTAACTGCTCCGATGAGGCCGCTGGCGAAGTGTCGTGCAAGCATCTGCATCTTTGTTTTACTCAGGGGCTGCCGGAAGTTGGCGATTGATTCAGGCTACTGACGCAGACACCGGGCAGAAATCCCCGAAGGGCCGGAAGTATCCACTTCCCGCATTCACGTCGCGAGGCGCGGCTCGATGCGGCGCGCCACGATCATGAGCAGGAGCGTGACGACCGGGACGACGGCCAGATACGGATAGAGGCGCGACATCGGCATGCCTTCCAGCAGCGCACCGATCGCATAAGCGCCGGTGCCGACGCCCAGCATCAGCGACGCGGTCAGCATCGAGGCGATCCAGGACACATGCGCCGGAAAAGGCCTGGCCGCGAGCGCGACCATGAGCGGAAAGAATCCCGAACAGGCCAGACCTGCCGCTGCATAGCCCAACCATAGCGCCGCGGGCCCACCGGCCCTCGGCAGCAGCAGGAACACAACGACCATCATGCCCGGCAGCGCAACCCAGAGCGCAGAGGCGGCGATGCGCGAGACCAGCACCGTGACGAGCAGTCTGCCGACCGTGAGCCCGCCCCAGAAGATGGAGAGTGCCGTCGCAGCGACGTCAGCCGACTGGCGCTTCTCGCCCGAAACGTACAACACAGCCCAGTTGGAGAATGCGCCTTCGACCACAGCGTAGAAAAAAGCGATTGCGAGCATCAGGCGAAAGTATCCCGAGCCCGACGGAGCTGCCCCGGGGGTCGTAGCAAGGGGCGGCAACCAGGCATCGAGCAGGAATGCCCCAATCGCGAAAAGCAGCATGGAGACGGACACGAGCGCCCAGGGCGCCAGCGACCACAGCGCAGCCGCCTCGAAGGTCCGGAAGAACAGCGGCCCGACCATGAGGCCGAGGCCGGCCATCAAGTGCAGGGCTGTGATGGCCGCGGCCGGGCGCGCCGGAACCAGATTCGCAACCAGGCCGTTGAGCGGACCCCCACCGAACCCAAAGCCGAAACCGAACAGCCCGGTGGAGACCATGACCAGAGCCACTGCCGTTCCTGCGTCGACGCTGGCGCTGGATGCGAGCGCGAGCTCGCTGAGCGCGAAGCACGCGAGCGCAGCCATGAACATCGCTTTCAGCGACCACCGTCGCACGGCCGGTCCCGCCAGCAGGGCGCCGGCGATCGCGCACACGAGCTGCGGCAGGAAGACTCGGCCGTACTGCTGGTCGCTGAGTCCGTGCAGGGATTTCAGATAAGCGCTGCTGGCGGGCACACTGACGAGCACCATTCCGATGAGCATCGCGCCGAGATACATGACAACCGCACCCGCCACCGCGCGCGGACGAGCGACCTGTTTGAATGTGACAGCAGCTGCCGCTGGTGCTGATTCGGGCATGCCCGCCAGATAGCCTGCGAGCCGTATCTCGGCAAAGAGCGCCGTGCGGGAATCCTGCGGTATCTGGATGAACGCGGCAGTGGCTGGATACGCGCTGTGCTGCCTCGTCAGCAGTTGCGCTTGAGGGTCTCGGACGGCTTCTCGCCGAAGCGGCGCGTGTAGTCGCGCGAGAAATGACCGAGGTGATAGAAGCCCCAGCGACACGCGATGCTGGCAACCGTGTCGCTCTCCTTTGGATCGCTCAGATCGGCGCGGGCGCCCTGCAAGCGTAGTGCGCGATAGTGTGCGATGGGAGACAGCCCCACGTATTTGCGGTAGGCGGCGAACAACGTACGTTCAGGCACTCCCGCGGCAGCGGCAATCTGCGGCATGTCGAGCGCGCCGCCGGCCAGGTTCGCGCGGATGAACGCCTGTGCCCGCCGCACGTAGCCGGGGCTGATGCTGTTGCATCGGGCCTCGAGTGCATCACTGTAGTTGTGACGCTGCGCCGAGAGCAGCGCGCAAGCGACCGACCGCTCCATCTGCCGCGACCAGATCGGCATCTGGCGCAGGGCATCGGTATGATCGAACTCGTACACGAGAAAGTCGACGAGCGACCGCAGGCTCGCTCCGGCGCCGAACTCGCAGTCGAGCTCGGGCTCGAAGTGCAGCGGTCGCGTGATGCGACACTCGAGCAGCTCGCCGAGGTAGCGCTCGAGCGCACTGCGACGCAATTTCAGCGTGATGATCTGGCAATCGGATGACCACGTCGCTCGCAGACCGGAGCCGGCGGACACGATGCACCCCCGCCCCTCGCTGCAGCTGAATTCGCGCGAGTCGACGCGATAGTGCGCGCGTCCGGCCAGTGGAAAGTCGACCAGAAAGAAATCCGGCAGCTCTTTGGCGTCGACAGTCAGCGCCGCGCCGTACGTCAGGTAGTTGAGCGAGATCGCATTCAGCTCGACCTGATGGTGACGTGCCAGCAGCTGCGGCCGTCGTTCGTCGAGCGTAATGCCGTGGCTGCAATATGCCTGCGTCATCGCCGCCCGAACGTAGTCGATGCTGTCAGTGGCGAAGCGCGCAAACTTTGCTAGCGGCAAGGCGACAGCGCTCATCGGAGGACCTCGCGCCCAGGCGGGACCGCAGGAAATTCGTGACTTGTCAACGATATTAGCAGCGCCGGGTGGCATTGCAACGCAACTGCAACGTCGCTCTAGATGCGCTGTGTCCACCGGCGTACCTGTTGCGTCAGGTCATTGAACAAGCGGCGTCGATTCTCTGCGCGTGCCGCACGCTCGTCGCGCGGTACATAACGCCGCGCCCACTCTTCCGAGCGCTCCGGACAGCCGCTGCGTGCCGCCGCCACTCGGAAGGCGCCGTAGGCAGTCGCCGCCGTCGGAACTCGAGCAACGACGACGCCGCGTCCACTAACATCTGCGATCAACTGTCCCCACGTGGCGCTGGCGGCGCCGCCGCCGATCAGACGGATATCGGCGCTACCGATGCCGAGGGCATCCATGTTCGCGGCGAGCGCGAGCGCGACGCCTTCCAGCACCGCATAGTAGAGCTCCGCCGCACCGTGGCTTCGCTCCAGGCCGATGAACGCGCCGCGGACCTTGGGATCGAGGAACGGCGAACGTTCACCCTTGAGATACGGCAGGAACAACAGATCCGGCGCAGCGCGATCGACATCGCTCAGTTGGCGCTCGAGCATCTCGAAACTCGAACCCGCTACTGCCGCGAACCATGCCGCGCTGTCGCCGCCGCAGAGCATCGCCGCGATCCGGATCGCAAGCCCCTCCGACGGATGCGCAAGGGTGTAGAGCTCATGCGGCAGGGTCAAAGCGGCGACTTCCCGCACCACTGCAACCCAGGCGGAAGTACCCAGGTAGGCGTATGCACTCTCGGAGTGAGTTACCCCTGCGCCCAGCGTCGCGGCGCCCGCATCACCACAGCCATTGACGACCGGCACTCCGCTGCTGACACCGAGTGCGCTTGCAGCGGCGTGCAGAGTTACTCCGATCTCGGCGTCCGCGGCGGCGATCCGCGGCAGTGCTGCGAGGGGAATTCCAGCCGCATCCGCCAGCTCCGGCGACCAGTCACGCGAGCGGATGTCCATGAGACCCACGGTCGTGGCAGCGGTAGGATCCGTGGCGTGCTCGCCAGTCAGCTTGTAGAGCACGAAATCCTTGGCGCCCGAATGCAACACCTGCGCGCGGCGAAACGCATCGGGCTCGTGCTGGCGCAGCCACGCCATCTTGAAGACCGACATGTACTCGTTGGGTTGGTTGCCGAGCAGCGCTCCGGCACCGAGACGATCGAACTGCGGCGCCAGGTGGCGAAACAGCGCACCGGCGCGGGCGTCGCTGTAGAGCATTGCCGGGCGAACCGGGCGGCCTGCGATGTCGAGCGGAATCACGCTCTGCATGGTGCCCGCGAGCGAAATGCACTCGACATGTCCAGTGTCGAGACGGCTGGTCGCCGCCACGGCAGCGGACCACCAGTCCTCCGGACGCTGCTCTTCATGCCCGCCCGCCGCCGAATGAGTCGCGTACGCGACTTCGTGCTCACCGCGAACGCGACCTTCGCGGTCGAACAGGACTGCTTTGACACTGGAAGTGCCCACGTCGAGCACGAGCACGTCGGCTTTGGCGATCACAGCACGGTTCCCTGCCCGCCCGTGAGCCGCGCGATCGCGGCGCTCGCCTGCTCCGGTCCCATCGCGAGATACCCGCCCTCGACCCGCAGCTCGCTTCCGGTGGTGAAGCTCGCGTGCTCCGAGCACAGAAACAGCGTGCCCTCGGCAACTTCGCTGGCGCGACCCAGCCTCCCCAACAAGTGAAAGTCCGCTGCGACTTCATCCGCCTTGCGCCAATCACCGGACGCCAACGCTGCGATCGGATCGCTCACCGTCCAACCTGCCACCAGCGCGTTGACACGAATGCCATCGCGCGCATAGTCCATGGCCTGCAGCCGGGTGAGATGAGTGATCGCCGCCTTCGACACTGGATACGTCCAGCGGCCGGTCTGCGCAGCATAGGCACTGATGCTGGACAGGTTGACCACAGCACCTTTGCGGCGAGCGAGTTCCCCGTGTGCGATCGCCACCAGCCTGGCGGCGCTCACGACATTGGTCTGGAGCGTGGTCTGCCATTCCTCGCGCGTCGAGTCGCGCCCGCGGTCCGCATAGGAGCACGCATTGTTGACTACGAAGTCCAGCCTTCCGAAGACTTGAACCGCGCGCTCGACCAGGCGGACCAGTTGCGCATCGTCGGTGATATCGGTCTGCTGAAACAGCGCGTTGCGACCGAGTTGCCCGGCAAGTGCCTCGCCCTTGTCACGCGAACGCGCCGCAATCACGACTTTCGTACCCGCGCCATGAAACGCCTCCGCGATGGCCCGGCCGATGCTCGCCGCTCCACCAGTCACGATCGCCACCTTGTCCGTCAACCCGCGCATAGCCTGTCTTCTCCTAAGCAAGTGCCTTCGCGACCATGAAACCGGACATTCCCCCGAGACCCGGGCCGGGGTGCGTCGAAGCCCCGATGTGGTAGAGCTGCCGGATGGGCGTCTCGTGATTGCGGCTCGCCGGGAACGGCCGCCAGAGCAGGAACTGATCGATCTCGCAGCACCCGGAGTACGGGTCGCCGCCGACGAGGTTCACGTTCAGCGCCTCGAGGTCTGCCGGGCTGATGACTTTGCGGGCGATGATGCTGCGGGCGAGATTCGGCACTTGCCGGGCGAGTCGTGCCACGATGCGATCCGCATAGCGCTCGCGCACGTCGACGTTCCAGACGCCATCCGCAGGGCAGTCGATGAGCCCGGCTGCATCACCGCGGATGCGACGCGGCAGCTCCTGAAGCTGAATCCAGAGAATGCTCTTGCCCGCAGGCGCCCGAGAGACGTCGATGGCAGTCGGTTGCGCGACGACGATCGTCGCTTCGGCAGGGAGCAGGCCGCGCCGCGCCTCGTCCACTGCGCGCGAGACTGCATTCAGTCCTGGCGTCACGTGCAGCATGGCGACTTTGTCCAAGCTCTCATCCGGCCAGCGCACGGGCTCATCGAGTGCGAGGTGAATCTGCATCTCACCGCGGCCATACCGATACGCTCGCGCCTGATGCTGGATATTGAGTGGCAAGAGATCGCACGGCAGCAGCCGGCCGTAGAGCTGGGTGGGAGTCACGTTGCAGACAACGGCACGGCGCGCCCGAAACTCGCGACCGTCGGCAAGCTGCACGCCTCGCGCCGCGCCGTTCTCCACGATCACTCGCGCGACGTCGGCTCCGGCGTGCGCCTCGCCGCCGGCGTCGACGATCGAGTCGAGCAGCGCTCTTACAATGCAAGCACCGCCGCCACGAACCATCGGCGCACCGAACTGCTCCAGCGTCAGCATGACGAGCTTCGCCATGAGAGCCGACGCTGCGCTGTCGGGCCCGAGGCCGACGTGCAGCACCCACGGCGCGAACAACGCCCGTGTGCGCTCAGCTACGAAGCTGCGCTCGAGCCAGGAACGACAGCTCTCGAGCCCTTGCGCGCAATAAGATGAGAGGCTCTGGAATCCGGCCGCCCATGCGTGCCGGAGCAGCAGCTTCACCGTCGCCGGCGTTCGCAGTTCCGCGCCGAGAAGCCCGAAGGTCAGCGCGGCATTCTGCTCCAGCGTCTGCATCGCCTGCTGATAGGCGCGCCCGTCTCCCGGGTGAATGCGTTCGAGCATCGCGACGTTCTGGTCCCGATCCCGCGTCAGCACGGCGCACTCACCAGTCGGCAGCAGCGTGGCGGTCGGTGCGGCGGTATTGAGGAACGTCACGCCGCGCTGGGCCAACGGACCCTGCAATACGTCGAAGTGCGGCGCGGAGACGAACAGCGGATACAGAGTCGACAGCGTGTCGTGAAGAAAGCCCGGAAGCGTCAGTTCTTCGGTACGGATGCAGCCGCCGAACATAGCGCTGCGCTCGAGCACACAAACGCGGCGGCCGCGTTGCGCCAGCAACGCTCCACAGACGAGCGAGTTGATGCCGCTGCCGACGAGGATGACGTCAGTGGTACTCAGGGGCGTGTCTCCGGCACAAGATACCGGCCCGCGCAGAACACGAGCGGCGGCAGGCCCGAGCGCTCGAAGTGCTCGACTTCCGCGAGATACACCGTGTGGTCGCCGGTCACGTGACACTCCGTGGCCCTGCACAGGAACGAGGCCGCCGCATTGCCGATGAAAGGAATGCCGCTGCGCCACGTGAACTGCACTTCGCCGGCACTGGCGCCCTGACCTGCGAAATGGCGCGACACCTTCTCCTGACCTGCACTGAGAATGCTCAGCCCGAAGTGCATGCCGCGCTCCAGCAGACGCGCCATGCGCGCGTTGTTGTCGATGCACACCAGAATGAGCGGCGGCACGAGCGAAACGGACGTGAAGGAGTTCGCCGTCATGCCATGCTCCATGCCCTCGCTGGAGGCTGTGATCACCATCACTCCGGTCGGGAAACATCCCAAGGCCCCGCGCAGCTCACGGATATCCACCGGACCCTAGCCAGCTGCAGCAACAAACTGCTCGGCGGCGACCGGATCCGACAGACGCGGGAAAAATCGCCGTGGATCGTCGAATGCGTTGACGAACCAGTGCGCGATCTGGGGCTTTGCGGCTGCCGCCGCCAGCAGGCCCATGACATGAGGCGGCGGCGGCAGCAGCATGCTGTTGGTCCAATCCGTGACGTAGGAAGCGTAGTTCCAGTAAGTATCGAACGTGTCCTGCATCCACCGCGCGTCGAACGGTGCACGGCCGTGATCGAGAATGCGGCGCAGGTAGATGGCCGCGCACTTGCTCGCATTGTTGGAGCCCTGGCCCGTGATCGGATCGTTCAGGCAGACCACGTCCCCCATCCCGAGCACGATGCCGCCGGAGTCGAGACGTGCGATCGGATGACGCACGGTCGGCGCGAAGCGGCCGGCAAGAATGCCGTTGGGGTCAGTCAGCTCGACGCAACGCGCACGCTCGAATTCCCACGGCAGGTGTTGCCTGAGAATTGCACGACTGGTTTCGAGATGCTGCTCGGGCGTGCGCACCGTTGCCCAGCAGTCCATGGGTCCGCCGGGGATGCCCTCGAACACCATGATTTCGCAGGGGCCGCTCAGCGTCAGCGCCGGGAAAACGAAGTACTCACCGACACCGGGCACGATGTCGAAGCAGACGGCCGAATGATTTTCGCGAGGGCGCAGGCCGTGAACGTAGGTCAGACCCAGCGCGCGCATCGGCCGATCGAATCTGGAGCGGGCCGCGTCGCGCTCGAAGATGTTCGCGACGGCGCCCTTGCCTGCCGCTACGATCACGAGTTCGCACTCACGCTGCAACGCCACCAGATCCTGCAGTCGTGCTTCGACGATGCGCAGGTCACCGCCCGCCCGCACGAACTCTCGCATGAAGGCGGGCATCTTTACTCGCTGGTCGACCGACATCGCCGGCCGATCGAGCCGTGCTGCCCAGTGAACAGCGCGCTGCTGCTCCGGTGCGATGCTCAACTCGATGCCATCAACGGGCGGGCACTGCGTTGCCCACAGGTCGAGCCCCACGTCGCGCTCCGCCTGCAGCGCGGCGTCGAACATGCATTGACTCGAAGTGACACGCCCTGCCTCGATCGCTTCGGGTGTGAGCGCCGAAAGGAGCACGACCTCATACCCTGCGCGCCGCAATCCGATGGCCAACTGCAACCCGGACTGGCCGCCGCCCACAATCCCGATTCGCCTCATCACGACCTCGATTGCGACACCGATCAGGGGTGCCTGGCGAGCGCAGTGTCGAATCCGGCGGCCAGGGCCTTCAATGCAAAAGCCGCAGGCAAAGCGCACTTACTGCAAGAACGGCTCCGGACGATCCAGCGCCGAGCGCACACGCGTCAGGAACTCGCGCAAGGCAGTTTCACCCCGTTGCGCAGCTTGCAGGCACGCTGAGCCGATCACGACTCCATCGGCCCCGAACTGCACGGCGAGTGCGGCCTGCTCCGGCGTGGACACACCGAATCCGAGCAGGACTGGCGCTCGAACGCCGCCGTGGCGCACACGCCGGATCTTTGCCGCGTTGATTTTCGGCAGCGATGGGCGCAGGCCGGTCTTGCCGCGGTTCGCCTGCAGCACCACATAGCTCCGGCTGTCGCGTGCGGCGGCGATCTCGTGGCTTTCGACCTTGTTGGAGACGAATGCGATGCGCGCGATGTCGCGTGGAATGCGATCGATACCATTGCCGATCGACAGGACGGCGTCCGCCAGCGCCTCGCCGTCGCGTGCGCGGACCACCGCGCCAACATTGCCGTACCCCATGACGACGATTGGCGTGCGTGCGAATCGCCGTCGTACTGCAACCAGCAGCTGCTGCGCAACTGCTGGCGTCACGCCGGCCTGTAGTGCTCGCTGCATCGACTGCGCGACCACGGGTCCGTCCATGAACGGATTCGTGTGAGGGACGCCCAGCTCCAGAACATCGACGCCGGATTCGACGTAGAGGCCAGCCTGATCCGCAAGCGCGAGCGGATCGCCAAGTGTCATGAAAGCCGTGAACAACTTGCGTCCGCGCGAGCGCACGGCCTCGAGACGATCCATGGGTGCTCCTGCAGTGATGGGCTATCGCAGAATGTAGCGAGCGGATCCCGAGCAGGTCAGAGAGCGAGCGTCGATACCTGCGGGATCAGGACAAACGCTGCGGTCTGGCACGCAGGGGTATCCTTGCCGCTGTCTCGTTCCAATACGAGGATGGGAGTGAACATTCATTTCGGGATTGAACCGTCGATCGTGCTCGAGCCGGCACTCGCCGCCGACGCGAACGCGATCGCGGCCCTGCACGCAGACAGCTGGCGCCGCACTTATCGCGGGATGCTTCCTGACTCATTCCTCGACGAAGAAGTCGAAGCCGACCGCGCCGCGTTGTGGCGGGGTCGCTTCGCTGACCCTGCGCCCGAGCGGCGCCTGATACTCAAAGCCACACGCGAGCGTGCCCTGCTCGGATTCGTGTGCGTGATGCTCGACGTCGAACCGGCCTGGGGAGCGCGGCTCGACAATCTGCACGTCGACGCTCACTGCAAAGGCGCAGGAATCGGCTACGTGCTGTTTCAGGCGGCGCGCCGCTGGACTGCAGAGGTGGCAGCGGATCAGCCCATGCACTTGTGGGTGTTGGAGCAGAACACCGACGCGCGTGTTTTCTACGATCGACAAGGCGGCACTGTCGTCGAGAAAGCCGAGCGGACGTTGGTGCGTGACTGCGCCGTTGCGGAGCTGCGCTATCTCTGGCCGCCGTTGCGACAGTCTTAGCGAGGCGGAGCGCTCGGCAAGCGATAGATCGGATAAAGATTGAAGCGCTGGTCCCACGACGAATGGCGCCGCAGGAAGAACTCCAGCCGCGCCGTCGGGTTCGCAGCGAACTGCGGATCGCGCGCGACCGCACGCTCGAACTCCTGCCGCAACGGCGGGTGGGCCACCAGCGCCTCGCGCGCGATCTGCTCGGCGACATAGCGCTCCATCTGTTCCTTCTGCTCGAAGCAGGCATTGAACAGGCCCCAGGCGGCGAGCGAATCGGGCGCTTGCGGCTCCAGCAATGCCAGGATGAGACGTGCGAGGCGCTGCTGCACCGGTACGAATAGCGACCCCGCAGCAAGCGGCTGCTTTTCATCCTGCCACTGCCCGATCAAAGTGGCCCGCTGGCAGCCTTCGAAAGGCGCGCCGGAGAACTCGACCCGCTCCGCGCGAAAAGCCTGCACTACTGTCGGCGCAACCGCAGCGGTGAGCACACGCGACTCGATCCCGTGCAGATCGAGTTTGGCCTGCACCAGCGCGGCATGACCGGGAGGAACCAGGTAACCGCCGGCCGGCACCTTCACGGTGAGCGATGGCTGCACGCGATCGCGATACAGCACGTTCCAGATCTGCGGGGTCTTCGGATCGTAAACGGTGACGAGCGCACCGGAGATCGGCGACGGCTCACGCGTGTAGGCATAGCCGCGGAACTCGATCTGCTGTGCTTCGGCGTCTTCCGGCTCGCGGACCGAGCCACCGGCCTTCGATGGTTCGCGCCAGCCCGACGCGTAATCGAGCGCGACCTCGCTGCCGCCCAGGCGGCTCGCGGCAACGTCGGCTTCGTGAACCTGCCGCAACCATTCCGCGCCATGCGCCGCAGTGAGCTCGGCCAGGCCGACGATCGTATTGCGCGTGATGCGCACTCGATGTTCGTAAGGCTTCCAGGAATGCGTCTCGACCAGCATCGTGAAGCGATTGCGCTGGGGAAAGTAGCCGGTCGAGAAGCGCGGCGAATACACGGTGAGGATGAACCCGCTCGTCGGGTCGTCGGTCTTCGCCAGATCCGGATAGAACGGCAGCGGCAACGAACCCTGTGCGGCCAGCTTGTCGATGAGCCGGTCGCGCAGCATGACTCCGCTCGCCCGCAGACCTGGCTCGCCCTGGTTGATCGGCTCGACCTGGATCGAGATGTCCGGCTCGAAATCCGCGCCGTCGGTGACGTGCAGATCGGCGCAGATCAGCGGATCCCACTCGTCGATCAGGCGCAGCATCGCCTGCATCTCGGGCGTTTCCGCCTTGGTGTAGTCGCGATTGAGATTCACGTTCTGCGACGTCGTGCGCCAGCCGGTGATCTCCGGCCCGTTCTGGTTCGGCCGGTTCCAGCGGCCGACGCGCTCGTGACCGTCGGCGTTGAACGCGGGCACGAACAGGATGGCGATCTGCTCGAGCAGATTCGGCGCGGACGCGCTCAGCAGCTCGCGCAACGCGATGAAGCCGGCGTCTTTGCCGTCGCTCTCTCCCGGGTGAATGCCGCCTTGCAGGTAGAGGAGCGGAATTCCGCGTTGCTGCAGTTCCTGCGGAGTCCGCGCGCCCGTGCGTGACACGAGCAACGCACGCATCGTGCGACCTTCCGCGGAGCGGCCGTACTCAAATGAATGCACCGCTTCGGGCCAGCGTGCGACGAACGCTTCGCTGAGCGCCTCGACTTCATCGAGTCGGCCGGTGTGACGGTAGTTCGATTGTTCTGCGACGGTCAGCATTGCGTTCATGGCTGTTATCGTCCCACATCGCAGTCGGACGGCGCGAGCCCGAATGTGCTGAGATGTCCGATTGTGGCGAGCATCCCGCGCCGCGGCGGCATACCATGCCGCCAGCGGTATTTTCAGCGGTCGTCTTTCCGGAGCCCACATGAAGCGCGCATTGCTAGTGCTTGCCGCCGCCGTCGTTGGCGGTATTTTCGTCGGACGCCACTCTGCCTCGGCAGACGACGCGCCAGGCGTTGCCTATCCGCAGGGCTTTCGCACCTGGTCGCACGTGAAGAGCGGCGTGATCGGTCCGCAGCACAAGAATTTCGCGAGCGTCGGCGGCATCCACCACGTCTACGCCAACCAGGAAGCAATGGCCGGCTATCGCACGCGCCAGTTCCCGGAGCAGTCGGTCATCGTGTTCGAATGGCTCGAGTGGCGTGAGCAGGACGGCGCCATCGAGGAAGGTCCGCGGCGCCAAGTTGACGTGATGGTGAGGGATTCCCAGCGGTTCGCGTCCACCGGCGGCTGGGGATTCCAGCGCTTCGTGAAGGACACGCAGGAACCGGCGTCAGCGCCGACGCCGCAGCAGTGTTTCGCTTGCCACAACCAGCTGCAAAAGGATGGGCTGGTGCTGGGCAAGTATCGCGACTGATCCTATACTCGCCCGCATGAGCTTCCTCGCTTCGAGGCTGATTCTGATTCGCCGCCCGGCATCCGCGGATGCCGGGCGTCGCTGCGAATTCGAATCAGACCCGATACGAGGCACTCTCCCATGCTCATGCGGCTCAAAGCGATCGTCGAAGCCGATCCAGGCGCCCTGATCCGCCTGCTCCAACTGTTCCAGGTTCGTAACATCGTTCCGCTGCACGTGCGTGCGCGGCGGCTCGGCTGCGAGTTCGTCGAAACGCAAATCGACCTCGACAGCGCGGAGATCACCGGCGAAGTACTGCGCCTCGTCGCCGCGAAGGCGCAGGAGCTGCCGATTACGCTGGCGGCTGTCGTCCTGGAGCCAGAAACAGACGACGCAGCTCAACCGTCTCGTTGCGCACCAGCGGTCGCGCCCAGATGCTGACGCTCAGGATGTAGCCGAGCGTCACGAACAGGACCGTGAGCGCCGCGCGCAGACCGATCCGGTCGCCCAACACTCCGACCAGCAGCGGCACCAGCGCGCCGCCGAGAATTCCGGTGCAGAGAATCCCGGAGAATGCTCCGTGGTGACGCGGCACCGAGTTGAGCGCCAGGGAGAAGACGATCGAGAACATTACCGACAGAAAGAATCCTGCGACGGGAAATGCTTGCGCAGCGACAGGCCCCGGGCCGAACAACGCGAGCGCGATACACACGATGGCAGCTGCACAGAACACTGCGAGTACCGCGCGTGAGTCGAACAGACGCAGCAACAACAGGCCAAGCACACACCCGACCGACATCAATCCCCAGAACATTGCGACCGCGTGCGCGCCATCCACCGTCGGCGACAGGTCGTGATAGGTGCTCAGGAACTGCGACATCCAGTTCGCGAGACTTTGCTCGGTGCCCACATACGCGACGATGCCGAGAAAGAACAAGCGTACCTGCCTGTCGCGCAGCAATTGCCAGTACAGCTGCCGCGTTCCCGCACGCTCGTCGTCCTTGAGCTCGACGCTCGGCAACGGCAGTGCGCGAGTGATCACTATGACCAGCACGAAAACGGCCGCGAAAGCGCCGTAGAACACCACCACGGGGGCTGCAGTGCCCTGCTCCATGAGCGCGGCGAACAGCAGCGGACTGACAAAGGACGCAGCGCCGAACACCAGCTGCCCCATCACCGAAAAGAATGCGAAGTGCGCTTCGCCGCCCGCCGTGCGCGTCAACGGATTGATCACGACCTGCAGCATCGCCATGCCCAGGCCGATGACGAACAGACCGCCGATCACCACGAGATAGCTCGGCAGCAGCGCGATCGCTGCGCAGCCGAGCAGGTTCAAACCGAACGCGCCCAGCAAGATTGCGCGCGCGCCGCAGCGCTCGACCATCATGCCCGCGGGAATGGAGATCACCCCGTAAGCGAGGAAGAACGAGAACGGCAGGAAGCCGGCCAGCCCCAGGCTCAGGCCGAACTCGCGGATCACGATCGGCATGAGCGGCCCGATGATGTTCGTCACGAACGAGATGACGAACCAGACGCACAGGATGTAGCCGATGATGAGGGCCCGGTTGCGCATGAGTGCAACCCCGCCGCGAGCTACTGCGCGACCCGCAAGCGCTGCAGGCCGACGTGCGCCGCGAGCTCGCCGGGCGTGATCGAGCGGCGCGGGAAGCGCGAGATGATCGATGCCGCTGCCCGGCAGCCGGAATCGAGTGCACCGCTGAGATCGTGTCCGTTGAGGCGCGCGACCAGGTAGCCGGCATTGAACGAATCGCCGGCGCCGATGGTGTCGAACACTGCCGTGGCAACCGCATCGGCGCGCGCGCTGATGCCGCTCTGCATGCCCACGGCACCCTTCGCGCCGTTCTTCACGATCAGGCTCGCGCCCGGCTTCAAGCGGTGAGCGACGTTCAGCATCGCGTCGCGAAAATCCGTGCGATCGCCGAGACTCGCGACTTCCATCTCGTTGAGCAGCACGTGATCGCAGCGCTCGACCCAGCCGAGCATCTCCTGCCGCAGCTGGTCGTTCCAGTTGCCGGACGGCCAGCCGGTGTCGAGCGCGACCTGGTAGCCGAGGGCCGCGATCTCCTCGATGAGGCGCGTGTAATGCCGGCGCAGCTTCGGCGTCAGGAATGCGCCGGAGAGCAGCACGATGGACGGCCGCTGCCTGGCGCGCGACAGGAAGGGATGCACGTGCGGATAGTCGAAGGCTTCGAGATGTCCGCGTGTGGTCAGGAATGTGCGCTCACCGCACGCGTGAATGATTCCAACCGAGACCGAAGTCGCGAGCTCGCACACTGGCAGCGCCGGATTGAGCTGCTGAAACTGTTCGGCGAGCCAGACACCGAGGCTGTCGTTGCCGACGAGCGAAAGCAGCCGACACGGGACGCCGAGATAACTCGCTGCGAGCGCGGCGTTGCCCGCCGAGCCGCCGGGACGCAGCTCGCTGTGATCCATCAGCGTCTCGGTGCCGATCGCCGGCCAGCGCTCGATCGGGCCGAGCACGACATCGACGCCGACGTCGCCGATGACCGTGAGTGCGGGCGGATTGTGGTGGTCCATGGAACCCTCGCGACGAAGAGTAGGGTTCAGTGCCGGCCACTGTCAACGAATAAAAACAATCGTTGTGACAATTAGCAGCTAGAGCCGGCCGAGACCGCCGGCGGCCCGGCCGCCGAGCAACCCCTCGACGCGGGACTGTTCCGGACGCTGCTGCATCAGCATTTCGAAGCGCGGCGACAGCATTTCGTAGATCGGCAGCACGGCCGCACCGAGGATCGAGCTGTCCTCGTCGTGCTCCGAGAGCAGGATGCGCTTCTGCGTCGAGGCGACGCCGGCACGAACCGATCCGTGCAGCGGTTCGGCGAGCGCCACGATGTGCTCGACGAGCGCCTTCGGTGCCGAGCCGCCGATGACGATCGTCTCCGGATCCAGCAGGTTTTCGATCATGCAGACTGCATTGCGCAGGTGAACGGCGGCAGCACCGCACCAGCCCATGAGGGCCGGCTCGCGCGCTGCCAGCATCTCGGCCAGCAACTCGCGCGCACCATCCTTCACGTCCGCCCGTCCGAGCGCCTCCGCCAGCGAGTGCAGCGACAGGTATCGTTCCAGGCAGCCGCGGTTGCCGCAGTAGCAGGCCTTGCCGTCCGGCACGATCGGTACATGACCGATTTCGGTCGCGTTGCTGTTCGCGCCCTTATAGGCCGAGCGGTTGGCGACCAGCGTCCCGCCGAGACCGATGCCGAAGTGCATGTAGAAGAAGTTGTTGAGGTTCTTTGCCGTGCCGAACAGCGATTCGCCGAGCGCGCCCGCGACGCTGTCGACGCTGTAGATGACGGGAAAACCGCTGATCCGGTGCAACTCGTCGAGCGCCGACAGGTCGGTCCAGCCCTCTAGCACCGTGGGACCGACGAAGCTCATGCTGCTGACTGCGAACGGGCCCGGCAGCGCGACGCCAACGCCGCGCACCGGTCCGGTCGCAGCAGCGACACCCGCGAGGCCGTTCACGACCGAGACCATGACTGCCAGGGTGCCGCGACGGTCGTGCGTGTCGACCTCGACATCCTGCTTGCCGATCACCTGCCCTACCAGGTTCACCAGCGCCGCGCGCACCCGGCCAGGCTCGATCGTGATCCCGATCGAAGTGCCGCCGTTCGGGTTCAGCTCGAAGACGATCGGCGGCTGGCCACGAACCTTCTGCGCCTTCAGCCGCCGCGCGACGACGAGACCGACTGACTCGAGGTCCGAAGTGATGTTTGCGACCGTCTGCGGGCTGAGTGCAATGCGGTCGACGATCTCCTTGCGGGACAGCGAGCCGTGCCGGCGAATCACGTCGAGCACGATGCGGCGGTTATAGGGAGCGCTCGACTGCTGGTTCGTGCCGCGATTGACCATGTAAGTACTTTAAGCGATGGCAAGCACGGTCTGAATAAAAACATCCATTGGATGTAATCATTGACACGGTGCTGCGCGGGGACTATGGTCGGGCCCAACAAGGGGAATCACTCCAGGCTCACTGCAGGGGGGCAACATGCTCACCGTCAACAAGAACGGCGCCTTGGCCTGTCTCACCACGCTGACCACTCTGGTCGTCTGCCCTGCCTTCGCCGCGGACGATGATCGGCTCGAAGAGATCATCGTCACTGCCTCGAAGCGCGAGACGAACCTGATGCAGACGCCGCTGTCGATCACCGCATTCACCCAGGATTACCTCGATCGCGAAGGCATTCGCAGCGCGCGCGATCTCGCCGGCACTGCTCCGAACGTGCAGCTCGGCACCGGCGCCGACTCCGGCACTGCCGCCACGATTCGCGGCGTGACCTCGACCGATTTCACGGAAGTCGGCGAAGGCGCGGTGGCGATTCACCTCGACGGCTTCTACTCGCCGCGGCCGCAGGGGACGCTCGCGCTGATGTACGACATCGAGCGCGTCGAAATCCTGCGCGGGCCGCAGGGCACGCTGTTCGGCATGAATTCGTCCGGCGGCACGATCAATATCATTCCCGCGAAGCCCGACTTCAACGACAGCTTCGCCAAGATCGAAGCCGCGTTCGGCAACTACGACGGCCGCCAGGCCCGCGCTATGTTCAACCTCGCCGTCAACGACAAGTTCGCGTTGCGCGCCGCCTTCATGGTCGACAAGCACGACGGCATGCTGACCCAGACCAAGGACACCACGGACATCGCGTACGAGCCGAACGGGATCGAGCTCGACGGCATTCCGGACGTCGATCAGCGCCGCAACCGCGACGTCGCCAGCGACGATTGGTACAACAATGCGGACGAATGGGGCGGTCGTCTCATCGGACGCTGGGAAGTCACGGACTGGCTGGAGGCAACCGGCACGTTTTCGCACTTCTCCGACCAGGGCGCGGGCGACATCGACTTCATCGACTGCGAGCAGGCAGCCGGCACCGTCAATGCCTGCACGCACAGCCTGCGCTACGTGAACATCAACGTGCCGGGCAAGAAGGACCTGACTATCGACGACTACCAGCTGAAGCTGGTCGCGAGCCTGAACGATCGCATGGCGCTCGAATATCGCGGCTCGTACGAAGATCAGCAGCGCTCGCAGATCGAAGACGTCGACGGCGGCACGCGGCCCGCGCCCGAGTGGTCGTCGATCGGCGAGCCGGCGACGCCGGAAGCGGCCGAGACCGGCTATTACCCGATCTGGGACGAGAGCTGGAACACGCAACACAGCGCGTACCGCACGATGACGCACGAGCTGCAGTTCAAGTCGACCGGCGAAGGCCGCCTGCAATACGTCGCCGGCCTCTACTACCTGCACGAGAACAAGTCGATCCGCTACGACATGGAGATGCTCAACAACAAGTCGTTCTTCGAGGATCCGGACCTGCCGCTCGGCTTCAATCCGGACGGCCTGCCCGACAGCTGGGTGTTCGACCAGGCGAAGCGCACGACGACTTCGAAGGCTGCGTTCGCGCAGTTCGACTACCGCATCGTCGACAAAGTGAATCTCACGCTGGGCTACCGCTACTCCGACGACGAAAAGACCGACGAGAACGGCATGACCTACGCGTTCTGGGAAGGCTCGGCGGACTGGTACAACGGCGAGCACACACCGACCGGCATCCGCGCGCACCAATCCAACGATCTGACCAACGATATGGGCAGCGGCGCGCCGCTCGGCACGGTGATGCCGCCGAGCGATCCGAACAACGTGAAGAAGAGCTGGAGCCAGGGCACGTATCGCGTCGGCGCGCAGTACTTCGCCAACGACGATCACATGCTGTTCGCCTCGGTCGCGACCGGTCACAAGATGGGCGGCATGTACGAGATGGCGGACGCATGCAACAACGGCTGCCCGCTCCTGCTGGCGTACGATCCGGAGGAAGTGAAGACCTACGAGCTCGGTTGGAAAGGCACGATGCTCGACGGGCGCGTGCGCGTGAGCGCGACAGCCTTCTACAGCGACTACACGGACATGCAGAACACCGGCGACAAGGTGATCGGTGTCGACGAGGATCCGAACAGCCCGAACTTCGGCGAGCCGGTGACGGCGTGGACGACCGACAACCTTTCGAGCTCGCAGATCAAGGGCCTCGAGCTGGAATTCGACACGATCCCGTGGACCGACGGCCGGCTGTTCGGCTATCTCGCGTGGCTCGACACCTCGATCGAGGACCCGGGCAGCTTCCAGGACGGTTACGCGTGTGCCGAGCGCGTCATCTACGGACAGCCCGAGTGCGGCGATCCCCAGGTGTCGGACATCCGCGGCAATCACCTGCCGTTCGCACCGGAATACTCGGCCACCCTGAACTACGAGCATCGCTTCGGGCTCGCCTCCGGCTTCTCGATCGTGCCGTTCGCCTCGGTCCACTGGCAGAGCAAGATGTATTTCGACCTGCTCAACTACGACGGTCCGCACCTGTCGCAGGCGCAGGACGGCTACACCAAGCTCAACCTGAGTCTGCGGCTCAATGCGCCGAACGATCGCTACTACGTCGAGCTGTTCGGCGACAACGTGACGGACGAAGACACCAAGAACTTCTGGGGCTTCAATCGCGGCGTAGTCAAGGGCTACTACGATCCGCCGCGCATCTACGGACTGCGCATGGGGTATTCGTTCGAATGAGAGTGCCGGGCCCCCTGCCGCTCGCGCTGCTGGTATTTTCCTCCTGCTGCCTGGCGCAGGCCGGCACGCGAGCGGACCCTTCGCTGCTCGTGCACGTCAACCAGGTCGCTCTCGAACGCACCGGACCGAAGGCGGCAATCATCGAGTACGCGGGATCGGCGACGTCGGGCACGTTTGTAGTCTTGAAGGATGGCGCGAAGGTGCAGTCCGGCGCGCTCGCGGCGCTGCCACCGTTCACCGAGTGGACTGCGGGGAAGCAGTACTTCAAGGCCGACTTCTCCACGCTCGCCGCGAACGGCAAGTACACCATCGACGTGACCATGGGCGACGCCCATGCACGCTCGCCGCCGTTCGTCGTTGCGGACAACGCGACCTTCGTGACTACGGCCGCGGCGGTGCTCGACTACTTTCACGCAAACCGTCACACCAAGCCCGCCGACAAGCATATCCGCGTATTCGACTCGCAGCGCTACGTCGATGTCTGGGGCGGATGGAAAGACGCGGGCGGCGACAACGGCAAGTACCTGTCGCACCTCTCGTACGCGAATTTCTTCAACCCGCAGCAGACCGCGATGGTCGTGTGGGCACTCGCCGCTTCACACGACAGTGCGCTGCCGCTCTATCGCAAGGCCGGCCTCGAACAGCGTGTCGTCGAGGAAGCCCTGTGGGGTGCGGACTATCTGCACCGCCTGCTCGACAAGGACGGCTACTTCTACATGACTGTCTTCGATCGCTGGGCCTCGCCGGGCGCGGAGCGCATGGTGGTCGGCTACGTCGGCATCGACGGTGTCTACACCAAGGACTACCAGGCTGCGTTCCGCGAGGGCGGCGGCGTTGCGATTGCAGGGCTGGCCCGCGCCTCGCGACTGAGCAAGGCGACCGGCATCAGCGGTGAGTTCTCGGCGGCGCAGTACCTGCAGGACGCGGAGCGTGCGTTTGCGCATCTGCAGGCGAACAACCTGAAGTACTGCGACAACGGTGCTGAGAACATCATCGATGACTACACCGCGCTGCTCGCGGCAGTCGAGTTGTACCGCAGTACGCAGACCGCTACCTATCTCGAAGCAGCCCGACAGCGCGCACAGAATCTGAATCAGCGACTGACTCCCGAGGGCTGGTTGCGCAGCGATGCAGGCGCGCGTCCCTACTATCACGCTGCGGAGGCCGGATTCCCCATCGTGAGCCTCGTTCAGTATCTCGATATCGAGCGCGACGCACAGCGCGCGGACGCGACACGCAGGACGATCAAGGAAGCTCTCGACCATCAGATCGCTCTGACCGATAAGGTCGCGAACCCGTTCGGTTACGCGCGGCAGAATTTCCGGACCTACAAGGACGGCAAGGGCGGCAACCAGGTGCTGGAAGGATTCTTCATCCCGCACGCCAACGAGACGGGCTACTGGTGGCAGGGCGAAAGCGCCCGCCTCGCGTCGCTGACGACGGCTGCGATTCTCGGCGGCCGGCTGGTCGCGCGCGACCCGGCGACGCGCTTCGGTGTGACCCCGCGTCTCGCGGAGTTCGCACAGAATCAGCTCGACTGGACGCTCGGCCGCAATCCATTCGACGTGTGCCTGCTCTACGGCTTCGGCGCCGCCAACCCGCCGTCGGCGGTCAGCGCGGGCGACATGGTCCGAGGCGGTATCTCAAACGGCATCACCGGCGCGACCGCGAGCGACGAAGGCCGGGGCATCGTTTTCGCTCCCGGTCCGGACGACAACAACTGGCGCTGGCTCGAACAGTGGCTGCCGCACTCGACGTGGTTCCTGCTGGCTGCCACGGCGATGGCAACGCCGTAACATTCGCTCATGCGAAACGCCCTGCTGCTGCTCCCCCTGCTGCTGTTCCTCGCGTCGACCCCGGCGATTGCCGCGCCGGACCCGTCACAGGTTCTGTTCGACGATTTCAGCTATTCGTCGCTCGAAGCATTCCAAAACAACGGCTGGATCGCGCGCACAGCGCAGGGTTGGCCCGGGATCCAGGGTGCCACCTGGCTCGACACGCTGACCTTCGTCGACGATCCCGCGACGCGGGGCAATCGCCTCGCACGCATGACGGCGTCGACCGATGGCAAGACGACGCGCCAGGCCCAGTTCTGCCATCAGCGCAAATACCTCGAAGGCACCTACGCGGCACGAGTGCGCTTCAGCGATGCTCCGGTCTCGGGACCTGACGGCGATCAAATCGTCGAGACCTTCTACACGATCGCTCCACTCAAAGTGCCGCTCGACCCGGATTACAGCGAACAGGATTTCGAGTACCTGCCGAACGGCGGCTGGGGCGGAGCCGACCTGACGCTGCACACCACGACGTGGGAGACGTTCCGGCCGGAGCCGCAGTGGCTGCAGGTCAGCAAGAGCGATTCGCGTCGCGGGAGCCTGGAGGGCTGGCACACGCTGGTGCTGCAGATCGCGAGCCACGAGGTGCATTACTTCCTCGACGGTGCACCGTTCGCCAAGCATGGCGAGCCGTACTATCCCGAAGATCACATGTCGATCAACTTCAACCTGTGGTTCATCCGCGAGGGCGTGATCGATTCGAAGGAGTTACGCAGCTACAGCGAAGACGTGGACTGGGTCTTCCACGCCGCCGGTCGCGTGCTTTCGCCGACTGCTGTCGAGCGCAAGGTCAGCGACCTGCGGGCGGCGCACGTCGCGTTTCGCGACACCGTTCCGGCGCAGAAGCCGGCCTTGTCATCTCCCTGCGACTTCTGAGCTCCGCACCACCGCTCCGCCTTTCATCACGAACGACACGGAGTCGAGCTTTGTGATGTCGGGCAGCGGATCGCCGGCGACGGCGATCAGATCGGCATCGAAGCCGGGCCGGATGCGCCCGACCCGATCCTGAATGCCGAGGATTTCCGCGTTCGTGGTGGTCGCAGCCGCGATCGCGTCGGCTGCGGGCACGCCGCTCGCGACGAACAGCTGAATCTCGCGCGCCGTCGCGTGGCCGTCGTTGTGACTCCCTGAATCGCTGCCAACGCCGAGCCGGATTCCCGCGCGGTATGCGCGTCCCGGATTCGCCATCGCGGCCTGCGTCCAGCGCCGCAGCCCTTCCGGCGGCAACTGGCCGGGCGCACCAGAAAACTTGTCGATCTGCTTGCTGACGAACTCGGCGACGTACGCGGTTGGAACGAGGAACGCGCCCTTGCTTTTGAACAGTTTCGCGCACGCGTCGTCGAAGTATGTGCCGTGCTCGATGGTGCGCGCGCCGCTCTCCAGCGCGAGCTTGATCGCCGCTGTGCTGTGAGCATGCGCTGCCACCGGGCGCAAACCGCGGCGCGCGGCTTCCATCACCGCGTGCACCTCCTCGGGCAGCATGATCGGTTCCGCATCCTTGAGTCCGCTCGGCGCGCCGCCCGAGCCCGAGACGGTGATCTTGATCCAGTCGGAGCCCGCTTCGATGTTTTCGCGCACGACGTGCCGGCACGACTCCGCGCCGTCGCACCCGCCCTGCGTCCGCTTGAACTCGCTCTGAAAGTCCTGCGTCGTGCCGTGGCCGCCGGTGCTGGAGACGATGCGTCCGGCTGCGAGGATGCGCGGACCCGGGATAACGCCGGCATTGATCGCGTCGCGCACCGCGAAGGTCACGCCGACGTTGTCGCCGACATCGCGCAGCGTCGTGACACCCGCATCCAGCGCGGCTTTCGCTACCGCTGCGGTGACGAGGGTCAGCCCGCTCTCGGAAGCCATGAGCCCGGGATCGCCATCGAGCGGCAGCGAGATGTGCTTGTGCAGGTCGATGAGACCCGGCAGCACGAAGCGGTCCTGCAGATCGATCAGCTGCGCGTCGGCGCCATAGCGATCTGCAGGCTGATAGCCGTTCTCGACGGCCGTGATCTTGCCCTCGCTGACCACGATGGTCTGCTCACGCAGCGGCGCATCGCCGGGGTTCGCGAGCACGCCGCCGGCGTGAATCACGATCGCAGCGGACTGCGCGATGCCGGCAATCAGCAGCGCGCAAACGACAAAGATCATCCTCACAGCTCACCTGCCGCACAGCCGAGGTGAGCCAAGCCTAGCCGATTCGTCCGGTCAGCGCAGATTCAACCAGCGGATCGGCGACTGCTTCTCGGCTTCACGGTCCCGCTGCAACTGGGATGTCGCCGCGGGTGAATGCACGACGCACGGTCCATCGCACTGGCTGGCATCGATCGGCACCGCGCCGCGCGTGAGTGCGCGGATGAATCGCTCGAGGAACGAGCTGCTCGTCTTGCTCATGAAATCCTCCTCGCGTTGATTGGGCAAGGAGGATATCGCCGCATGCGGCGCAGGTCCGCTCGGAATCAGAGTCGTGAATCGCGGGCACTGATCGACTAACGGCGCTGCTCTTTACCCCCGGCGCCGCAGGCACCCGCGACTTCCTCCCGCACGATTTCCGCGAGCCGCAGCGTTCCGGGGCCGGCGGCATCGTGGTCGGCAAAGAACATGTACAGCTGCACCGAGCGCTCGCGGCCGCCCCGCAACGGCAACACCTTCAGCTGGCCCTGCTCGATCTCGGTGCGAATCTTGTCCTGGGGCAGCCACGCAAAGCCATAGCCCCGCGAGACGGCGCCGATCGACGTGCTCATGTTGGTGACGGTCCAGCGCTGCTCGACTTCGAGCAGCTCGGATTTCTTGTCACGCTGCGCGCTCGAATCACGCACCACCAGGTGCCGATGCTTGCGCAGGTCGCGCGTGGTGATCTCGCGCCCGAGCTTGTGCAGCGGATGCTCCGGATGCGCAACAGGCGCGAAGCGCACCGTCATCAGCGGCTCGCCGCTGAGTCCGGTCGGGACGCGTGCGCTGATCCCCAGCTCTGCGACGCCATCGCGCACCGCTTCCGCGGTGCCGCCGATCACCGTCTCCAGCCATTCGATGCGCGTCTGCGGGCTCTCCGCACCGAGGCGATTCAGACACTGGAACATGAGCCACGTCGGAAACAGCACCTCGACCGCGATCCCGATCTCCGCTTCCCAGCCTGCGGATGCTTTGCGTGCGGCCCGCTCGAGATCGCCCGCATCGTCGAGCAGGACGCGTGCGCGGCGATAGAGCATCTGCCCAACGCCGGTGAGGACGGCCTTGCGGCCCTGGATCTCGAAGGCGTGCACCTTCAGCATCGACTCCAGCTTCTGCACTGCATAGGTCACGGAGGACTGGCTCTTGTGCAGACGCCCGGCCGCCTGCGCGTAGCCGCCCGCTTCGACGACCGCCGCGAGGCAGCGCCATTGCTCCAGGGAAACACGCGGATCAGCCACTTATCTACTCCATCGATAGATTAGAGCGAAAATTTGCGCTTTTTTATCGATCCATTCAATAGTTGAATGTCGGCCAAGCGAAAACCACCTGGAGACCGACCATGAACACCCTGCTTTACCTGCGCACCAGCCTTTATGGCGAGCATGGCGCGTCGTCGCAGCTCGCGGAGCGCTTTGTTGCCGATTGGCGGGCCCGGAACCCGAACGGACGCGTGATCACGCGCGATCTCGCTGCGGAACCGGTGCCGCATCTCACGGCCGCACGTTTTCAGGCGTTTTCGACCGCACCCGCGGATCGCTCGCCCGAGCAGCAGGCAGTGGTCGACTATTCCGACGCGCTCATCGACGAGCTGCGGCTCGCCGACACGGTCGTGCTCGCGGTACCGATGTACAACTTCAGCGTGCCCTCGACGCTGCGCGCGTACTTCGATCATGTCGCGCGCGCGGGAGTGACCTTCCGCTACACGAGCACCGGTCCCGAGGGGCTGCTCAAGGGTCGCAAGACCCACGTGTTCGTCACGCGGGGCGGCATTTACCCCGAGGCCGCGGACACGCAGACGCCGTACCTGCGCCAGTTCCTGGGCTTCATCGGCCTGGAGCCGGAGTTCGTCTTTGCCGAAGGGCTCGCGCTCGGCGACGACTCGCGCCGGCAGAGTCTGGCGGACGCACGCGAGCGCATCGCGGGACTGGCTGCCGTCGCGCTCGCGGCGTGACTAACGGCCGGTCGCTTTCGCTTCGGGCTGGTTCAGAAAGTCGACCATTTTCGGGATGACGAAGCCGGGCGCCTCCTCCATCAACCAATGGCCGGCGCCCGGCACCACCGCCCCCTCGATGTCAGTGTCGATCAGCTGTGCCTGCTTGATGAGGAAATCGCCGGCGCCCTTCTCGCCGGTCAGCACCAGCATCGGGAGCATCAGCGGCTTGCCCGCGTACTCGTGGAATTCCTTGCCGTCCTCGTCGAGCAGGCGGAACCACTCCATGCCCGCGCGCACGTGATTGGGCCGCGCATACTCCGCTGCATAGATCTTGCGATCCGCTTCCGGGATCGACTTGGCGGAATTCGCGGCGAAGTCGTTCCAGAAATGCTCGAGGTAGATCCGCTCGCGTCCCTGCACCAGCGCTTCCGCCGTCTTGCCGTAGAAGTGGAAATGCCAGGCGTCGGGGTTCACCCAGATGCGCGTCCATTCGGCGACGCCGGGCAGAAACGCATCCAGCAGCACGATGCTCTTCACTTCGCCCGGAAACTGCGCAGCGTAGGCGTAGGCGACCATTGCTCCGATATCGTGACCGACCAGGCTCACCTTTGTGTAACCGAGACCGCTCATGAGCGCATGAACGTCGCGAGCCATCTCGGATTTCGCGTAGCCGTCCGCCGGCGCATCCGACTGCCCCGCGCCGCGCAAGTCCGCGGCGATCACCGTGTGAGTGTTGGCGAGCTCCCGCATCAGCGGCCGCCACATCTGGCTCGACTGGCCGAAGCCGTGCAACAGCAGGACGGGATCGCCCTGGCCGATCACCAGGTAATGCAGGTTCACGCCGTTCGCCTGCGCGAAGTTGCTCTCGGCCTGCTGTTGTTGCTGCTGTTGCGCCGGCGCAATGCGCGGGACCAGTGCCCACGCCGCGAGCAGCGCGAGCACGCCATACGACGCACGATTGCTCATGGCCCATCCGTAACAAGCAAGGACCGCTCCCCCACGGGAGCGGTCCTCATTGGCAGTGTTAACGTCTGGAACCCCGAACTAGTTGCCAGTCGCTGGCACCGGTGCGGCTGTCGACCTCACGCTGCTAAGAACCAGGTTGTCGACGGAGACGCCGCAGACCGGCCCGCCCCCGACATCGACGCAGGTCGAATTGCCGTCCTGCGTGAACTCGAAGCGCAGCTGCACGACCGTGCCTGCCATGCCGGGCAAGCGCATGCGCACGTGCTTCACGCCTTCCGAGTCACCCGCCCAGACGGACATGTCCTGCAGGTACGCCGGGTTGTTGTTGCGCGGCAGATGCTTCGGGAAGTGCTTGATGTCGCCCGTCGTGAGCTCGTCCGCATACGCTTCCACGAGCACCGATCGCGCGGTATGACCCGGCGTCGCGTCGAAGACGCGCAGCGTCAGTCCGTCGAACGCCTGGATGCGGAAGTTCGGATCGAACTCAGTGTCGGTGCAGACATCGAAGTCCAGCGTCACGTAGTCCGAATCCGCCGGGATGGCGACGTTCGGGCTGAACAACCGCTCCCAGCGCGTCGGATCGCCGGTCCCGTTATCGTTCGCGTTCGCGTGGAACGCGGCGTTGCTGGTGGCGCCGCAGAAAGTGTTGCTCGTCACCCACGGAACGACGTTGGCGCCGCCGCCATGCGAAGACGTCCAGCCCGCCGGCAATGTGCCCACCGGCGCTGCATTGAAGTTCTCGCTGAGGATCGTCGTTGCGGCCGGTGTGCCGCTGAACAGCGTGTGATGCAGCCTCGCATGGTCCAGGCCCTTGCCGAACGAGCCGATCGCGTCGAGCTTCAGCTCGATCGGCGTGCCTGGATCGAAGCTCGGCAACAGCCGCAGCTGATACGAGACCACGTTCGCTTTCGACTCACCCGAATCGATCCGCCCGTAGACACCGAGCGGCTGACGCACCTGCACTCCCGGTGTATCCGTCGTCAGCAAGGCGAGCACGCCCTTCGCGTCATCGTCGTTCAACGGATTGACCGTGTAGTTCTCGAGCGCCACGCGCACGCGAAGTGTCTCGCCCGGATCCGGGAAGCCATTGCCGTTACCGGAGCTGTCGTCGAACGTCACGTTGTTGACGTCGATGCTCAACGGCAGCGAGTTCAGATCGAAGCGCGATCTCTCGGCATGACGCTTGAACTCGACATCGGGCACGGTGAGTTGCGTCGTCGGCAGCCCGTCGACGAAGCCCAGCGGCGGCCGCGATGCGACTGCGTACGCTGCAAACAGGTCGCCGTGCTGAGCGACAGCCTGGTTGTAGTCACCGAGATTCGGTTGGCCGGTGTCGTTACCCCAACCGCCGTGGAACGGCCGCTGCGTCAACGGTACGGGTGCCGACCAGTGATTGCCGCCGTCATCGGAGAACGTATAGCTCACCTCCGACAGGTCGCCCGAATTGTCGATGCCCTGATCGTAGTAGAAAACGTGCACGCGTCCGGTCGTCGAGTCGACCGTCACCCACGGGAACCACTGCGGGCGGTCCTCGCCGGGCGCCGCGTTCAGCTCCTTCGGCTGCGTGAACGTCCTGCCCTGGTTGTTGCTGCGCTGGAACACGATGTCGGCGCCGTCGCCGCTGTTGTTGTTCGCGTAGACCAGGTAGATGTTGCCGCGGCGCGGACCATGCGAGTTGTCGACCGCCAGCGACGGCGAGGTGTTCACGCGATCGTTGCCGAGCACCTGGTCCATCGTGAAGAACTCGTTGCTCGTATTGATCGGTGCCTGCCACGTCGTGCCGTTGTCGAGCGAGCGCGCAAAGCCAACCGTATTGCCAAGACCGTTGAACGTTCCCGGGAACGGGAAGCGACGCCACGCGACGTACGCATTGTTGTTACCAGCGGCGAAGCGCGGTATCGAGGCTTGCCCGTCAGCGGCGGTCGCCGCGACGATCGTGCCTGCAGACCACGTCGGGGTCGCACCATTCTTTGCGTTGTCGGAGAAGGCCGTGCGGATCTCGACACCTCCCAGCGACGCGGGCGTGAAGTTCGACCAGCTCACGATCAGCCGGCCAGTATCGGGATCGACGTCCATGAACTCCTTGTCGGCCGCGTCCTGCGGCTCACCTTCTTCATCGAGCATGCCGTTCGGATTCGTGGCAGCCGTGATCTCGAACGGACCCTGCCAGGTCTTGCCGCAGTCCGTGGAGCGATGCAGACCCATCGTCTGCACCGCCGTGTCATTGAACTTCGCGATGAGAATCGAGGAATAGACGAACGTGCAGCCGCCGAGATACTTCACTTCGGGGTCGCCGAACACCTGCGGCAAGCGCGTCGTGCCAATCACATCGTTGCCGGGCGAAGGCAGCCGTCCGCCGTCGACGAATGTGCGTCCACCGTCCTCCGAGTACAACACGCCCGACAGCGAGATCGGATTCTCGCTGAAACCGCGGGTATCGTTGTAGCCGATCACGACGTGCTGGCCGCTCGCGTCGACTGCAATCGACACCTCGGCCTGACCGCCCGGCGCTTCTTCGGCATCACCGTCCTCCTCGCCGCAGTCCGGCTCGTTGACACAACGGCCGCCCTCGTCCTCCTCTTCGTCTGCCAGCGCGTTGACGGCCCTGCGTGCACTGACGCCCTCGCGCGCAAGTTTCGCGATAGCCGCGTGCGCCCGCTTGCCGGCGGCGGACATCTTGTTTTCGCGATCCAAATGTTTGTCGGTCTGTGTGAATCCGGTCGGCGCCCACAGCAGCAGCGCGCCGCATGCGATGCCTGCCGCAATCGCACGCCCGATGGGAAGAAGCGTGTTCATACCCCGTGCCTCCTGCCAGTCCGTTCGAAGTTGATTCGTTTTTCCGGAGCGTGGAGCTCCGGAGATCGGGCATGTTACGCCGCGAGCTTGCGGCCGGATGTCATCTATCGATGACGAGTTCGCCATTGTAAATTCGGCACAATCGCCATAGCGCGCTACCATACGTGTCATGGAAAATCTGGTACGCGCACTCGAACTCTACGGACTGCAGATCGTCTTTGTAGGCGTCCTGCTCGATCAGGGCGGTCTGCCGTTTCCTTCTTTCTCGCTCGTCATCGTCGCGGCTGCGGTCGCTACCAACACTGGCACGCCGGTCTGGCCGATTCTGGTCATCGCAGTGATCGCGACGCTGGTCGCGGATCTGCTGTGGTATGCAGGCGGACGGCGCTTCGGCGCCGCGATGCTACGCATGATCTGCCGCGTCTCGCTCTCGCCTGACTCATGCGTCAGCAACACGCGGCAGACGTACGTGCGTTGGGGCGCACCGTCATTGATCATCGCGAAGTATGTTCCCGGCCTTGCAGCCGTCGCCACGACGCTCGCGGGCGAAAGCCGGATTCCGGTTGCGCGCTTCGCGCTCTACGACGGCGTCGGCGCAGCACTGTGGGCCGGCGGTGCAGTTGCGCTCGGCGTGATCTTTCATGAAGCCATCGATGCCGTGCTCGATGAGCTGGAGCTGCTGGGCAACTCCGCTCTCGTGCTGCTCGCCGTCGCGATATTCGTGTTCGTCGCGATCAAATGGTGGCAACGCTGGCGCTTCAAGGTGCGCATCCGCATGGCGCGCATTTCGGTCGCCGACTTGCTCAAGCTATTGCGAACGACAGCCAAGGTCATCGTCCTCGACGCGCGAACTGCGGACCGCCGCGAGCGCACCGGGTGGATTCCCGGGAGCGTCTGGGTCTCCGATCTCGAGAAACTGGCGTTGGGCGTCTACGAAGAGATCGTCGTCTATTGCGATTGCCCGAACGATGCGACCGCCGCGATCGTTGCGAAGCAGTTGCACGCGAAGGGCATCCTGCACGTCCGCCCGCTCGCCGGCGGCCTCGAAGCCTGGCTCAGCGGCGGTGGCCAGATCGAAGGGCTGCAGCAGCAGACCTGAAACGTTCGACGAACGCGGCCGCCTGCTCGCGGCCCATATATTTCTGCAGGACCCTCGGCTCCGTGCGCAGCAGGTCCACGACGATCAGGCCGTCGACCACGCCGCTGAAGCTCTCGTCGACGTTGAAGCACGCGAGTCGTCCGCCAAGTTTCAGATACTGTCGCAGCAGTACCGGTGCACCCTTGCCATCCGGCTCGATCTCTTCGAGCAGTTGCGAGACGTCGTCGAGATCTGCGAGCCGCGCCAGGTCGCCGCTCAGCGCAGCGAGCGAATGCGTGCGCCGGAATGCACGGCGCGGACGAATCAGCTTCGCGAGCTGACAGTCGAAGCAGTGACGCCGCAGAAAGTCGATCAGCAAAGCGTGCGAGGCCGGCCGATATTCGCGACTGATGCTGACCGGACCGAACAGCACGTGATAACGCGGATTGCACGCCACGTACTGGGCAATCCCTTTCCACAACAGTAGCAGTGCACCGAAATCCCTCTGGTAAGCGGAGCTGACGAATGATCGTCCAAGCTCGAGCGCAGGCCCGAGCGAGCGCACGAACGCAGCGCCATAGGCGAACAGCGAATGCGTGTACAGCCCGCGCTTGCCACGCGTTGCGACGATGCGATCGACGTGGCCGATGCGATAGGCGCCGACGACTTCGTTGCGGACCCGGTGCCAGGCGATGAGGTGCACGTAGTCCCGGTCGTAGCGATCGATGTCGGAGTCGCTGCCGGTGCCTTCGCCGACGGCGCGAAATGCAATCTCCCGCAGACGGCCGAGCTCGCGCAACGTCCACGGGAGCTGCTCCGCCTTCGCGAACACGACGCTCATGTCGCCGACGCTCGCGAGCGTATTCCCTTCCGGCAGACACTCGATCTCGGCCGCCAGCAAGCGTGCCGGCGTGCATGACGCAACTGGAGTGGTGAGGGTAGCCGCGGACTCCTCCGCCGGTTCGGGGTCGCGCGCTTCCAGCGCATACGTACTCAAGCGCAGGAAGCTTGCGAGCTTGGCGTTGTCCGGCTGCTTCGCCAGGCGCTCCCGTCCGATCGCGCGACCGATGCGCACCGGGATCGTGCGATGCCGCTTGTTGAGCAGCTCGCGCGTGAGCATCACTGTCCGCATGCCCGGATGCAGCAAGCCCAGCGCCTGAAAGATGGCGCTGTTGCCGCCGCCGAAGTACACCGGAACGATCGGACATTCACAGCGCCGGAGCAGTCCGGCTGCAACCGGCTGCCACGGCGGATCACACACGCGGCCCGCTGACAGATGCAGATGCGAAACAGCTCCGGCCGGGAACAGCACCAGCAGCCCGCCGTCCCGCACGTGACGGAGGGCGGTGCGCAGTGATTTCGCGTTCTTCCCCGCCGCGCGCCTGCCGCCGAACGCGTCGACAGGCAGCAGCACATCGCGAATCTCCGGAATGCGCGCCAGCAGCTCGTTGGCGATGAAACGCGAATCGGTGCGGTATTTCTGCAGCAGCGAGATCAGGTACAGCCCTTCGAGTCCGCCCTACGGATGATTCGCGACGACGACCGCCGGCCCCGTGCGCGGAATCCGCTGCAGTTGCCCGGCGTCGAGCTGGAAGCGGACTTGCAGGAATTCGAGAGCCTGAGTTGCGAAGTCGGCGGGAGTGGCCGCCTTGCCGCCGAGCTGGCGATGGATATTCGCGAGCCGTTCGAAAGCGAGCGCGCGCTGCGTCAGGTTCTGCAGCAGCGAACCGAGGGCCGGCACCTGACGAAAAGGTGTGTTGAGATCGAATGGCGCGCGGTCATCATGCTGCATGCACCGCAAATGCTAGTCGAGCTCGGTGACAGCCACGTTGCGCGCGGCTGTCACAAAAGTGACACGTCTGTTACGGCGAGGCTACGCCTGCGTCGTCTCCGGCTGCGCAGGACTGATGCTTTCCGACGAAATCGCCGGAACCGCTTCCACGGCGACAGGCTTCGTCTGCGCACGACGCTTGGCTGGAGCTAGCGTCTTTCGCCGTGCAGGTGTCGGCGCCGCCGCCGCCTTTGCGACGACGGGCTTTGCGGCTGCTTTCTTCCTGCTGCGCGCCGCGCGCGCCGCAGCGCTCTGAACTTTGCGGGCAAGCGCTATCGCCTCGCGCTTCGCGCGCTTGAGGGCTTTTCTCGCGTCTTTGAACTCTCGGCGCGCCACCTTGGCCGCCTGTTTCGCTTCCTTCGCGGACTTCTTTGCGGCCTGCCAGCGCTCGTGGGCCAGCTCGACGGCGCTTTGCAGGACGCTGGAGGACTTCGACGCCGGGCGCTTCGCTCGTGTCTTCACGATGTTCTCTCCGCTTCAACAGCTGTCGTTCGAGAATAGCCGTTCACAACAGACGCCGCCAGAACAAAACAGCAAGCGTGACGCCGCCGCTGGCGAGAATCAGCAACAGCACCAGCGGAAACGAGCCGGCGCCCGGCAGATGCACAACATTCATGCCGTAGACGCCGGTGACGAGCGTCATCGGCAGCAGCACCGCGGTAAGGATCGACAGGACATACAGATTCCGGCCGGTGTTCTCCGCCAGCCGCGAGGCGAGCTCTTCCTGCAACAGTTTGGCGCGCTCGTAGATCTCCGCAATCTCCTCGATCGCGAACGCCAGCGCTTCGACGCTCGACTCGAGCACGCCGCGATCCGCTTCCGGCAGCGGATGCACCGAGCGATGCAGCAGGCGCCCCAGATCGCTGCGCTCGGGCGCGAACTCGCGTCGCAGCCGTGCGCACAGACGCCGTGCACGGCCCAATTGCTCGCGCTGCTGCTTGATGTTGCCGGCAAGAATTTCGTCCTCGATGTCATCGAGTTGCCGGGTCATGCTGCCCGCCAGCAGCTTGATTCGCGCGGTGCGCACGTCGAGCAACTGTGTGGCCAGCTCGATGCCCGAGGCGGCCGTGACGCCCGTGCGCATGCGCTGACGCAATTCATCGGTGCTCTTCAGCGCGTGCACGCGACCGGTGATCAGGACATTGCGGGCCGCGTAGCACCAGATCGGCGTGACTTCCCAGGGATCGGATTCGTCTTCGTAGGTGAAATCGCTGATGACCATCAGCAAGCCACCGTCGATCCACTCGACGCGCCGGTTCTCATCGTGCTCTTGCAACACTTCGCGCAGGGCTTCCGGCACGAACGGCGCGGCGAGCAGCCAGCGTCGCGCACGCTGATCGGAGAGATTGAAGTGCAACCATGTGACCTGGTCGGGCTGCGCGAGCGCCTGCACGATGCCGTCCGCGGTCACTTCGCGCGCCGGGCCCTTCGGTTGCAACTGATAGCCGCAGATCAGCCCGCGATCGGCGCCGGCGGTTTCGTTGAGAAACAACGGCATGGGCTGCAGTTGCGGCATTTGATCTCGCGAAGCTTGAAGCGGCGACCTAGAATACGCCACCGGCGGCGCCGTCAGAACAGCCGGACAGCCCCAACCCGACGAGAGTGTGACATGCACATCCCGCGTACGCGCAAACCCGGGCGGCAGCGCCTTCCGATCACGATCGCGCTCGACCCTACCGCGTATGCTTTCGTCGAGGAGTGCGCAGGCGAAGGCTGGTTCCGTTCGGTGGACGACTTCTTCGAGGCGGCGGTGGCGATTTTCCGTAATCACTTGGCCGCGCTGAACGCCTACGTCGAGCTGGAAGAGGCCAAGGGTCATTCGCGCGAGGAGGCGCTCAGCACGGCGCAGTTCGAAATCGTGATTACCCGGCAGCGCGAGTAGATCGCTGCGATTTCATGGCCGGTCTGTCGCAACACGCGCTCTCGTCACCGGATCGGCCGGTGCAGCAATGCAGAGAGATCTTCCTGCGCCAGCTCGGTTGGGCCAGCGAAGAGCTGCAGGGCGCGAAGCCCAATGTTCACGGCGCCCGCAAACAGTTGAAGCGCGCACGGGCAACCCTGCGCTTGCTGCGCCCGGCGCTCGACGACGATCAATACCGGCGCGAGAACACAGTGGCGCGCGATGCAGCGCGACCGCTGTCGAAAGCGCGTGACAACGAAGTCGTGAGCGATGCGCTCGAAGGCTTGCTCGAACGCTTCGGTCCTGCTGCATCGGGTGTACAGGTCGGACCTTTGCGACACAGTCTGCACAACGGCCGGGGACCGGCGGCGCATCCGTTGCCAGCCAAGCAGCTCAGCAAGATCAGGACTGCTCTCAGGCAATCGATCGCACGAGCGCAGGCGTGGAAGCCGGCGCTCGGCGAGTGGGACTGCATCGCGACCGGATTACACAAGACCTACGCCCGTGCTCGCCGGGCGCTACGCAACGCGAGGACCGATCGCGCTACCGACGCTCTGCATGAGTGGCGCAAGCAAACCAAGTATCTCTGGCACCAGCTGCAAGTTCTCACGCCGCTCGCGGCCGGCGCGATCGGCGAGCTCGCCGACGAGTTTCATCATCTGGCGGACTACCTCGGCGACGAGCACGACCTTGCCGTCCTGCGCGAGCGCGCGGCCGCGCCGTCTGCGGGGATGAGCGAGACGGCTGCCAGTGCGCTCAAAGCGCTCATCGAACGCCGCCGCGACGAGCTGCAGGACAAGGCGTTCTCGCTCGGCGAACGGCTGTACGCCGACAAGCCGAAGGCATTCGTCCACCGACTGACGAAGCACTGGTCTGAATGGAATCGCCGTGAGTCGCGCGCAACCAGCAGGCAACGCGCAGCAGCGCATCCCGAGTTGCGCCGCTGATCTGCGGCGCGACACCTAACTGCAATCTCAGCTCCATCGCGTTGCCATCCGTGGCAACTACGCTCCGCGCGTCTTCAACGACCGCCCGGAGCGAAGCAATGCGCGCAAACGAGGGACTTCTCTTGCTGCTGCTGTACTGACTCTGTTGTCCGCGAACGTATGCGGGGCCGACTGATCCGAGCGTGCAGGGCTGACCGGGCCGATCATCGACATCAAGCAGATTCTGCTGACGCAGGCGTTCTCCGCCAGCGCCGCGTACGACGACATCGATCTGTCGATCAGCCGCAAGACGCACGACGTCGTGGAGAAGTCCGCAGCGATCGTGACGATCTGGATGTAGGGGATGGTGCCGGGAGAAAAAACGGGGGAAACTGAGCGACGCAGCATCATGCTGCACTGCTGAGTTTCCCCGCAATTCTTCTCCCGGCACCGATCAGTCGTGGCTGTCGAGCAGCGGCAGGAACACGGTGAACTCGCTGCCGCATCCCTCGCCAGCGCTGCGGGCCTCCACGCTTCCGTGGTGCAAATCAACCAGTCCCTTGACGAGCGCGAGCCCGATCCCGAGGCCGTCGCTCGCATTCTGCCCGACACGATCCGCCTGCGAGTACATGTCGAAGATCCGCGGCAGCATTTCCGCGGAAATGCCGATGCCGTCGTCGCGAACGGCAAAGACCGCATCACGAGCGGTGCGCGACAGACGCACCGTGATCGTGCCGCCCATCGGTGTGTACTTCGCAGCGTTCGTGAGCAGGTTGACGATGATCTGATTCAGGCGCACGGCATCGCCGCGTACGTACATCTGCTCCGGGGGAATGTGCACGGTCAGGCGATGCTGCCGCGACTCGATCTGGTGCCGCGATGCCTCGACCGCCTCACGAACGGCATCCTGCATGCGCACCGGCTCGAGGCGCAGCTGCACGAGACCGTGCGTGATGCGTGCGACGTTCATCAGGTCTTCGAGCAGGCGCGCCATGTGATCGACCTGCCGGCGCATCATCGCGACTGCGAGCGAAGTGGTCTCGCCTTGTTTGCCGGTCTTCTCCAACGTATGCGCCGCGGCGGCGAGCGTCTGCAGCGGATTGCGCAGCTCGTGCACCAGGATCGCGAGGAATTCGTCTTTGCGCTCGCTTTCGCTCTTCGACATCTGGTCGGCGCGCTTGTACTCGGAGATCAGCGCCTGCTGTTCGTCGAGACGCACGCTCATCACGTCGGCGAGGCGATGGAATCGCGCTTCGCCTTCGCGCAACGCTCGATCGCGCCGGTCGTGCTCGATCGCGACGCTCGCGGCCGAGCAGGCGAACTTCGCGACATCGCGCTCCCACGCTGTAATGACCCGCGGTTCAGAGAAGCACAGCATGAGCGACGCAATCGTCTGCCCGCTCCGGCCACGCACCGGTTCGGAGTGGCACGCCTGGATGCCATGCTCCAGGCAATGCCAGCGCCATGACTGCTCCCAGCGCGTGTCTGTGGCAATGCTTTCGCACGCCACCGCCTCGCCTTTGAAGACCGCCTCGGTGCAGGTGCCAAGCGCGACTTCGCTGATCGGCAGGCGCCTCAGTGCGGAGGCGAACGAGCTCGGTAGTTGCGCCGAGTAACAGTCCTCGAAGAAGCGGATCTGCGGATTCGCCAGCAGCACGCACGCGCGCAATCCGGGACTCAGGCGCGAAGCCGACTCGGTCACCGCCGTCAGGCACCGTTCGAGCGGCGCCCCCTCGGCAATCAGCGCAAGCAGATCCTTCTGTTCGCGCAGCAGCTGATCGGTGTGCTTGCGATCGGTGATGTCGTGGAAATAGATCGCAATGCCGCCCGACTCGACCGGGAACACGCGCACCCAGAACCACCGCTGCCACGGCGCATGAAAATTCTCGAGCTCGGTGACTTCGCGGGTCTCCATCGCATGCATGTAGGCGCGCTGCAGCGGCGTTCCGCGCCCTTCGGGAAAGAGCTCGTCCCAGAAATGTCGGCCGAGGACCGAGTCCGGATCCATCCCCTGCTCGCGCAAGGTCCGGCGCGCGGCCTTGTTGTTGTAGAGCAGCCGCCAGTTCGCATCCATCACCTGGACGGAATCGGTGACGCTGTCGAGGACGTCCGAAAACGTCGCTCCGCGCGGCAAGGAAAGCGCTACGCCCGCAGCCGGCGGCGGCGGTTCTGCGCTGGGATTTGGATCGGGAGCAGCCATGGAAGTTACCGCGAGTACCTTCCCTGGCTAGGGGATGAATGGGTCGAGCACGTAGGGCGCGAGTATGACCCCTCCCGCCCCCCAGACAGTCGTTGAAAATACTCACTGACTCGAATCTGCCGGCGATTCGTGTCCCGGTCACCCCAGGATCGCAGCGCGACCGGGCGGCGCTCACTACAATCGCCGCATGGCAGTTGCACACCTGGATCTCGCCACTGACAAACATGCTGCGGCCAGCCGCCGGCTGAGCCGGACTGACATCGTGCTCTACTCACTGTGGAGCATGTTCTGGCTCTTGATGATCGCGATAGCGGTCCAGGACTACTACCGCGACGGCGGCAGGCAGTGGTGGCAGCCGGTCCTGTGGGAAGGCTCGTCGCTGGCGATGGCGACGGTCTGGCTCGTCCTGCAGCGCCGCGTCGACCGGCGCTATGCCGCACTCATCGATCAGCCGCTGCGCTGGCTCCTGCATCACATCAAGTGGTTCCCACTGATCGTGATCACGTTCGTGGTATCGGTGTATTCGATCCGCCACGGCGTCTATGCGCTGCTCGGCCAGACCTACCACCACGAACCCTGGTCGCAGGTGCTGATCTACGAATCGGTCAAGCTGGTCGTGTTCTTCGGTCTCTGGCTGGGCCTGATCTTCGGCTTCGACGCCTTCGCACGCTCCCAGGAACAGCGCCAGCGGATGCTGGTGTTGCAAAAATCGCTGGCGGAAGCGCAGCTGGCGCATCTCAAGGCGCAGCTGCGGCCGCATTTCTTCTTCAATGCCCTGAACACGATCTCGGCCCTGATGCAGGTCGACGTGCCGCGCGCCGACCGCCTGCTCACCCGCCTCGCCGACCTGTTGCGGGCGACGCTGCAGTGGGGGGACCAGGAGATCACTTCGCTGCGCGAGGAAATCCGCATGCTGGAGCTGTACGCGCAGATCATGCAGGAGCGGTTCGCGGACCGGGTCAAGCTCGCCTGGCAGGTCGACGATGCGGCGCTCGCCGGCTCCATCCCTGCCCTCTTGCTCCAGCCGCTGCTGGAAAATGCCTTCAAACATGGCGTGGAGCGCTGCCGCGATGCGGTCCGCATCGAGATCGAAGGGCATCGCGATGGCGATCGGTTGCGCATCGCGATCCGCAATACCGGGTCGACGCTGGCAAGCGGCTCCCCTGCTGGAGTCGGTTTGCGCAACTGCCGCGAGCGATTGAGCGTGCTGTACGGTGACGCAGGGAACCTGGAACTGATCCAGCTACCGGACGGCGTCGAAGTACTGGTCACGCTGCCGTGGCAGGAACATCGCGCATGATGCGCGTTCTGATTGCGGACGATGAGGCACCGGCGCGCGGCAAGCTGCAGCGCTGGCTGAGCGAGCAAGGCGATATCGAGGTCGTCGCCGAATCCGAGGACGGCCTGAGCGCCGCCGAGGCGATCGAGCGGGTCAAGCCCGACGTCGTGTTCCTCGACATCCAGATGCCGGGGCTGAGCGGCCTGGAAGTCGCAGCGCAGCTCGAGCTGGAAACGGCGCCGCTGATCGTGTTCGTCACGGCCTTCGACGAGCACGCCATCAAGGCCTTCGAGCTGAACGCGATCGACTACCTGCTCAAGCCTTATGACAAAGACCGGTTGCTGAAGACCCTGTCGCGCATTCGCGCCCGACCTGCCGACGGTTCAGCACGTGCGGCTGTTGCAACTGCTCGCGCCCAGACCCAGTCGCGCGACCGCCTGCTCGTACCGGTCGGCGAGACCCTGCAGCTGATCGACAGCGCGACCATCGAATGGCTGGAAGCCAGCGACAACTACGTTCATGTCCACACGAGCTCACGCAGCTACATCCTGCGAAGGACCCTGCAGGACCTCCTTGAACAGCTCGGCGATGAGCAGTTCGCCCGCATCCACAAGTCCGCGGCCGTGAACATCGCGTCGGTGAAGGCATTCACGCCGCTGTTCAAGGGCGACTACGAAGTGCAGCTGCGGACCGGGAAGATGCTGCGGCTGAGCCGGCGCTACAAAGACCAGCTGTTCGGCCGCATCGGGCGGTAGGGCTCGGATTCCGGAGCCCGGAAATTACTCTCGCCAAGGCGCAAAGGCGCCAAGAAGAATTCTGAATTTTCGGAGTTCTTCCCTTTGCGCCGTGGCGCCATGGCGAGAGCATTTTTCCCCGCTTACCCCAGCTCTTGCCCCCCTCGCCCCATTCTTGCGGCGGCCCCAGGCCGCGGCCGCCAAGCTCCCTCCCGAACCTGAAAGGAGGCGGCTGGCCATGAACACTGTGACTTCTCCCGCGGGCTCGACCCGTTACGACTTCCTCGACTGGCTGCGGGTCATCGCGATTTTCGTCCTGCTCTTCTTCCATACCGGCATGATGTTCGTCGGCTGGCGATGGCACATCGAGAATGCCGAGACTCTGACGGCGCTGCAGTTTCCGATGGGCATCTCGCATCGGTTGCGGATGCCGCTGCTGTTCGTGATCGCGGGCGCCGGCATGTGGTTCGCGCTCGGCAATCGCAAAGGCGGCGGACTGCTGCGCGAGCGGAGTGTGCGGCTGCTGCTGCCGCTCGTTGCGGGCATGTTCCTCATCGTGCCGCCGCAGATTTATATCGAGCGCCTGTTCCGCGGCCAGTGGGATGGCGGTTACCTCGCTTTCTTCTTCGAACGCGTGCTGCAGCTCCGCCCGTATCCGCAGGGTGACTTCAGCTGGCATCACCTGTGGTTCGTCGCTTATCTCTATATCTACGTATTCCTGCTCCTGCCGGTGATGCTCTGGTGGCGCGCGGCGAAGAAGGTCGTAAAGCCCGGCGTGTGGCTGTACGCACTGGGTCTGCCGCTCGCGATCAACGAGGCGATCCTCAAGCCGCTGTTCCCGGAGACGCATGCGCTGATCGGCGACTGGTACACCTTCAATCACTACTTCCTGTTCACCCTGTACGGCTGCCTGCTCGCCTCGATGCGCGAAGCGTGGGACTGGCTCGCGACGCGCCGGCAACTATCGCTCGGGCTCGCGCTGGTGGTGTTTGGCGTCGCGATGCTTGGATTCGAGACTGGCGTGATCCACCGCGATACGCCCGCCGATGCGTTCGTCGCGACCGTCTTCACCTGGACCTCGGTGATGGCGTTCATCGGCTACGGCCGCCGCTACCTCTCGTTCTCGAATCCGCTGCTGCGCTGGGCGCGCGATGCGAGCTACCCGGTCTACATCCTGCACCAGACGGTGATCGTCGTGATCGGCTACTGGATCATTCAGCAGCCCTGGAATCCCTGGACCAAGTACTTCGCAGTGCTGCTCGGGACGATGGCGATCTGCTTCACGCTGTATGAAGGCATCCGCCGCTTCCCGCTGACCCGCCTCCTGTTCGGCATGAAGGCGACCCGCAAAACGCCCACGATCACAGGCTCGCGGCCCTCTCGGGTCGCGGTCCGGCGGGCAATGATTGCGGATGACATCGCCTGACGTTGGGAGATCGCGGGATGTTGTCGTATCGTGTGCAGGTTGCCCCTCCCACGGAGACAGACCTGCATGCAATCGACAATGTCCCGCGCCCTTTTGCACGCCGTTGCGATGTGCAGCCTGCTGCTCAGCGCCCCGCTCGCGAATGCGCAGCAGTGGGTCGAAGGCAAGGACTACATCGAGATCAGGCCGGCGCAGCGGCCGAGCACGCCGCCGGGCGTGGTCGAAGTGACCGAGGTGTTTTCGTACGCCTGCGTGTTCTGCAACCGCGCTGTTCCGATCATGGACAAGCTGCAGGCGAGCCTGCCGTCGAACGCGCGCATGACGTATCTGCCGGCGGCGTTCAACGCTTCCGAGTCCTGGCCGATGTTCCAGCGCGTCTTCTACACCCTGACGGCGCTCGGCCAGATCCCGAAAATGCATGACACTGTCTACAGCGCAGTCTGGACCTCCAAGGAGCTGGCGGTCACCGAGGCGGACGGCCGGCGGTTGAAGTCGCCGCAGCCGACGCTCGAAGACGCCGCGGCTTACTTTCAGAAGAAGGCCGGGATCAAGCAGGAGCAATTCCTGGCGACGGCGAAGTCGTTTGCAGTCGATGCGAACTGCCGGCGCGCCGACCAGCTGGTGAAGGCGTACCGGATCGAAGGGACGCCGACGCTGATCGTCAACGGCCGTTACAAGATCGGCGCGGAGGCGCTCGGCTCGGAGACCAAGCTCATTGCGCTGGTGAAGTGGCTGATCCAGAAGGAGGCGGGGGGTTCAGCGGCTGCGTCAGGTAGGTGAACGTATCCGGGCTCACCGCGCAGTGGTCGACGGGCTTCGGCGCCAGAGTCGTGAGGTCGCTGACCCAGCATTCGTCGAAGACGGAGCAGTAGCAGGCGCGGAAGCTCAACTCGAATCGCACAGTGTTGAGCTTGTCCCATAGCGCCTCCTGACCCTCACGCTTCATGCCGAGGATCAGCGTGCTGTCGCCCGCGCGCAGCACCGTCGGCGGATTGACGCTGAGATTGAACTGCGGTCGGATCGTACCACTCGGATCCAGCAGCAGCTTCATCAGATCACGCGGAGTGCGGATGCGCTGCTCGCCGTGAAACATCTCGAGGCTGATGAGCTTCGCCGGACCGACGCCGGCGTTCTCGATTTTCAGCGTGATCTCCGGCTGACCGGCCTCGGTGGCATTGCCGGTGGCGAACTGCAGCAGCGGCCACGAATTCGCCTGCACCAGGCGGGCGTTGGCCTGAGCCATCTCCTTCATCGTGTTGCCATGATGGACGGCGACGGCGAGCGAGATCACCGAGACTGCCAGGGCCGAGAGTGGCACCGCGAAGTCGACCCAGCGGTGTCCGGTCTTGTGCGAATGGTGATGCACTTCCGGTTCAGGCGTCATGGCGGCAGTTTACCCGATGGCTGTGACGGAGTCGGCACCGTCCCGCCGCAGCCCGGTGCCAAGATTTTGGGGTGCGCCTCACCCATCTGGTTTTTGCAACCGTCGCACTGCTCGCGGTCTGGCAGTTCGTCTCGTCGCGCCCGATCCAGCACGATCCGGGCGAGATTGCGGCTGCCGATCCGCTGCAGTCGCAGCTGGAAGCGCCGCAGGCGCTGACCCGCGGCGACTTCCAGGTCATTCCGCAGGCTCAGTTCAGCGCCGAAGTGCGTGTGCTCAGCCGCGAGCGCTACCGCCTCGGAGCGCTGGCGGATGTGGCCCCGCTCGACATCGCAGTCGGTTGGGGGCGGATGTCGGACTCGGCGGTGCTCGCGGAGCTGAAGATCTGGCAGTCGGGGCGATTCTACTTCTGGCAGTACGAGGATGAGCCGCCGATTCCGACGGAGGAGATCGTTTCGCACTCCGCGAATTGGCACCTCGTGCCGGCGAACGATGTGGTGTGGAACAAGCTCGACGGGATCAAGGTGGGCGATGTGGTGCAGCTCGAAGGGAAGCTGGTGAATCTGGAGAATCCTGAAGTGGGGACGATGAGCACGTCGTTGACGCGTGCGGATAGCGGCGCCGGCGCGTGCGAGATCATCTACGTCGAGAAGGCGAGCATTCGGCGGCGATGATTATTTCAGTATCGAACGCGCGATGTTCCGACGCATGATCTCCGCGCTGCCATCGGCGATGCGCACATACCTTGCCTGGTGCCAGCCGTCGTAGAGCTTCATCTCGTTCGTCAGTCCCATACCGCCGTGCGCCTGCATGCAGCGTTCGTACACGCGTGAGCACATCTCGGTCGTGAACAACTTCACCATGGAGACCTGCTCGACCGCAGTCTCGCCGCGATCCAGTCGACGCGCGCAGTCGATCGACATGGTGTCCGCCGCGTAGATCTCCGTTGCACAGTCGGCGAGCGCGAACGAGATGCCCTGGTACTCGGCGATCGGGTGACCGAACGCGATCCGCTGCTTCGCGTAGTCGGCAGCCTTCTCCAGCGCCCAGCGCGCCAGGCCGACGCAGCGACCTGCGTTGTAGATACGTCCTGTCGAGACGCCCGCGAGCGCGAGATCGAAGCCGCGATGCAGCTCTCCGACCAACGCTGACTCGGGCACGCGCACGTCCGTGAACGACACAATCCCTTCGTCGCCGCCAACATGGCCGAAGAGCTTGATGACGCTGTCGACTTTGAGACCTGACGTATTCATCGGCACGAGAAAACAGCTCACGCCGCCCTTGCGCTTGCTCTTCAGCGCCTCGTCCGTGACCGCGAACACGAAGATGTAGTCGGCCGTCGGCGAGTTCGTGATCCATTGCTTGGTGCCGGAGATCACCCAGCCGTCACCGTCGCGCGTCGCACGCGTGCGCATCGCCCAGGCATCGGAGCCTGCATCGGGCTCGGACATGCCGAAACACGCAGTCGTCTTGCCCGCCATGTATGGCTCCAGCATCTGCTCCGCTGCTGCTGGCGTCGTCTGCGCACACAAGACGCTCGGGCCGGAACTCCAGTGCGCCAAGGACGCATACGGCAACATTCGGCCGGGCCCGTAGCGACGATGCAATGCCTCCCAGGATCGATAGAGCACATACGAGCCGTAGCCGCCACCGCCTACTGAAGTCGGCGCGAACATCGTGTAGTAACCCGCCTGCGAAGAGCGCGTACGCACTTCCGCTCTGAGACGTCGAACCTCCTCGCTGTGCGCACCGAGCTCATCGTATGCCCGACGAGGATCGTTCAACAGCGCAGCGTGCTGCGTCTCGATCGGCAGGACGACGGTATCGACGAAGCGCAACAGACCTTCGACGATTTCCTCGACCGCATCGTCATCGGGAGTCTGGATGGGATCGCGCATGGCGGGAGTCTACGCCCCCGAGCAGACGTGCGAGCAGGTCCATCCCTGCCCCGGTCCGACGCCGGTCCGACGTCGCGCACAGGTCGAGCAGCAGGCCGCGCAGAGCCGCGAGCAGCAGCGTCGCTTCGGTTTCGTCGACCTCCGAGGGAATCCCCATCGCACGCACGAGCTTCGGCCAGAACGCCAATGGATCTTCGAGCACGCCCGGATAGTCCCGCGGATTCCGCAAGGCGAGCGCGTACAGCTCGAAGATGAGACGGACGACCGGCCGCGCCTGCGGCGCACTGATCCGGCGCCAGTACCAGCGCAGGAACTCCGGCATGGTCCGCGGCTTGCGCGCCGACTTCATCCAGCGCTCGATGCGACCGGACTCCTGCTCGCGCAGCCCGGCGAGGATCTCCCGCATCAACCCTTCGCGTGAGCCGAAGTGGTAGATCAGCATGCGGGCGTTCGTCTTCAACGCCTTCGCCAGCGGCCGCAGCGACAGGTCGCCGATGCCGTGGGTCATTACATAGCCGACAGCCTGGTCACGCAGCCTGGAGCGGATAGCCGGATCGATGGGTCGTGCCATAAAAGTCTTGCTTAATTATTGAAACAGGTGTTACATTAACTCAACCCCACCGCTCGTGCCAGGAGAATCTCATGCGCCGCCTTGCCCTCGTGCTCCTCGCCTTGTCCGTCATGATCTCTGCGCCCGTCCCGGCCAAGGACGTCGAGGCCGGCAACAAGGCCGTCGCGCGCAGCTTCTTTGAGGACGTGCTCGACAAGGGCAAGCTCGAGGACTACTCGAAGTCGCATGCGCCGGACTTCGTCGCGCATGCCGAAGGCCGCCTCGCATCGCTCGACGAAGACATGGCTGCAGCACGCGAGCAGCGCAAAGCGGTACCCGACATGCGGGTCAAGGTGAACCACATGGTCGCCGAAGGGGACCTGGTATCGGTCTACTGGACAGCCAGCGGCACGAATACCGCGGCGGGCTGGGGCATGCCAGCGACCGGCAAGAGCCTCAGCGTCCACGGCATGACGCTGTTTCGCTTCGCGCGTGGGCTGATCCAGGAGGAGTGGAGCGTGTTCGACCAGTACTCGATCCTGAAGCAGCTCGGGTTGCTACCGCCGCCGGGCCCTTAACACTCGACCATACCGGCCGGGCTGCAGAGCGCCGTTCTCTCGTGCGACGTGTCCGTTCACGATGACTACATCGAAGCCTTCCGCCAGCTTGAACGGATCCACGTAGCTCGACGTCGCACGCACCTTCGCGACGTCGAACAGCACGAGGTCCGCCTTCTCGCCCACTTTGACCGTGCCGCGATCCCGAAAGTGCATGATCTGTGCAGGCAGGCCGGACGCCTTGTGCACGGCCTGCTCCACCGTCAGCAGCTTCTTCTCGAGAACGTAGCGCTGGAACAGCTTCGCGTACGTTCCCGTCGAGCGCGGATGGCGCATTCCGGGTGAACCGTCAGTGCAGACGGCGACGGACGGATTACCGAACAACACGTCCTGCGTCGCTTCATCCATCGTGAAGTGCGCGCCCTCCCCGCCCGTCGGCCCGAGCTCGATCAGGAAGTGGACGTAATCCTTGCCGGCAGCGCGCGCGGCCTGACCCAGCGTCTGCCCAGCGTACGGCTTGCTGCCGAAGAGCATCGCCTCGGGGCCGCCCCGCTTCGTCATGCGCCGTTGCAGATACTCGGCGAGCTCTCCGCCGCGAGATGCAACGACATTCTTGTAGTCCGCCGGCGGCAACGCCCATTCCGGAAACAGAATCGCGATGCCGGTGTAGCCTGCAGTGTAGGGATAGGCGTCCGCCGTCAGATCGATGCCCGCCTTGCGCTTGCTCGCGATCACTGCGAGCAGCTGGCGGCCGCGTTCGGCGCCTTTGCCGAAAACCACTTTGAGATGCGAGATGTGCACGCGGGCATACTTCCCCTGCGCGGCGAGCTCGTCGATCGACTGGTTGATCTTCTCGTCGTCCTCCGAGCGCATGTGACTCATGATCACGCCGCCCGCCGCGCCGACCTCGCGTGCCAGAGGAATGATCTCGGCCGGCTCCGAATAGATGCCCGGCACGTATTCGAGCCCGGTCGACATGCCGAAAGTCCCCGCTTTGAGGTCCGCTCGCAGCACCGCGCGTAGGCGTTCGGCCTGCTCGGCGTTCAGACGACGCACGGAGTCCGGGATCTGCGCGAGATGTCGAAGCGAGCCGTGACCGGACAGTGCCGCAACGTTGACCTGCACGCCCGCGGCTTCCGCGGCGCTGGCCCATTGCGCGAATGGCTGCTCAGCCGACGCTGATTCGAGCTGGACACTGTCGCCGTCCTGGCCGAGAACGATGGTCGTCACGCCCATCGCCAGGAAGTTTTCGTACGACTGCTCGAGCGGATCGCCATGCGCGTGCATGTCGATGAAACCCGGAGCCAGCGTGCGGCCGGCCGCGTCGATCACGCGCGCGGCACTCGCATCGTCACGCGTTTTCGTGTCGATCGCCGCGATCGTATCGCCCTTGACGAGCACATTGGCGCGATATGCGAGAGCGCCGGTGCCGTCGACGACGGACGCGTTGCGGATCAACAGGTCGTATTCTGCCGCGTGCGACGGGATGCTCGAGCAGAGAAGGACGAAGGCGACGGCAGCAAGTAATGCTCGGCCGGATCTTGTTGTTCGGTGCATGCCGCCGACAATCGTAGGGTCTGGCGCCGCGCGGCGCCACCCTTGTTGCAACCAGCGACTATTTGGCGTTTGCCATCTGCGACAACCAATGCTCGAACGTGCGCAGCCGCTGGTGGAGTTGCGTCAGTGGGTCCATTGCGATACCTCGCTAAGGCACAGCTAAGCCACCGAACCGGCCCACCGGGTTACCATTGCACGTTAGTCCCGACTCAACCGGAGCAATCCATGTCTTCTGTCGCATTGATCCTGCTCGCTCGCGCCATTCACATCCTCGGGGGCGTCTTCTGGGCGGGCAGCACGTTCCTGCTGACCTGGGTCATCTTTCCGATCGGCGCTCAGCATGCCGCCGATGGCGCCAGTCGCTGGATCGCCATGATTGGCCGCAAGGCCGGTCCGATGTCCGGCATCTCGGCGTTGCTCACGGTGCTGTCCGGCATCTATCTGATGATGGTCCTGCATCCCGGCGACAGATCCACGAGCGGCATGGTGCTGCAGGCGGGCGCTGTCGCCGCGGTGCTGTCTTTCTTCGTCGGCTTTCTCGTCGGTCGTCCAGCCGGACAGAAGCTCCTGCAACTCACCCAACAACAGTCGGCCACGCCTTCGGCCGCCGAGCTCGCGCAACGCGAGACACTGCGCAAGCGGGCTGCAATGAGCTCGGTCCTGACCGGGATCCTGCTCGCACTCGCAGTGTTGTCGATGGCAACGTTCCGTTACGCTTCAGCGCTCGGATGATCACTGCGATGGCGGCTTGCCGGCGAGAGCTGCGCTGGTCGCGACGCGCCACTCGTCGATCATCTTCGCGTAGTGCGCAGGCTCGAGGAACTCGCGCACGAACGCCCGCCCCTGCTCGCTCACACCCGTGAGCGTATAGCGTACGCTAACGAGCGTGCCGCCGCCTTCGGCCGCCGTGCAGATCACATCGACGAGACCGATGTTCGAACCCTGTGCGAGACGCGCGTAACTGACGCGACCCTCCGCCGGACGATAGTCGGCGACGATCCAGGTCGTCTCGATGCCGGTATGCCCGCGCGTGACGAACGCGCTGCCGCGGTCGACTGCGCCGCTCAGGATCGCGGGCTCCCAGCCGGGTGCCCACTTGCGCTCACCTTCGGCGGTAAACAACGGGAAGACGCGCTCGAGCGGTGCCTCGAGCTGGAAACTATGGACTTGCGTGGCAGGCTGCTCGGACATGGCGGGATGACTCCAGAGGACTGAGAGGACCAACGGGACGACGGCACGGCTCGTTTGCATGACATACACCTCGGTACATATGTACCATACTAACAAACGACCATTGCACCTGCAAAGCGTGCGATCCTGCCCGCCCCGTTACCGCCAGGAAACCGACCCGATGCCCGCCCAGCCTCCGAAGAAAGCCGCGAAGTCGCTCGAGGTCGAGCGCATCCAGACCGGCGTGCGACTGGAGAAACGCCTGCTCAAAGTGCTTAAGGGCCTGGCCGAGTACCTGGACCTGTCGCTCGGCGACCTGCTCGAAGGTATTGCGCTGCATGCGCTCGAGAACAAGGTGCCGTTCAAGCCGGCGACGCTGGAGAAGATCGCGAACTTGAAACGGATCTACGGCCTCGACCTGACCGCGGCAGACAGTCACCAGCTGCGCGAGCGGTGAGAGTTGTGTCAATGCGATGACAGAACGGAGTGGGCGGGAGCGAAAGAATTGCTCCCAGGCTTTCTTCCGAGGTTTTCGCCATGTTCCGCAGCACCGCCACCGCGATCGTGGTTCTCGCCGGCGGCGCGATTGTCGCCGCGATGCTCGCACTGCTCACGCTTCGGCTGGTATTCACTGCGGTGATTGCACTGTCAGGCATTCGACGGCGCGCAGTGCGCGAGCAGGTTCTGAGTTGGTGATATTCGAACATTGTGCGCCGCTACCGCGTTGAATCACTGCATCTTCAAAGCGGGAGACGACGACATGAATCGAGATATCACTCAGGGCAACTTCACGCAGCTGAAAGGCAAGATCAAGGAGCAGTGGGGCAAGCTTACGGACGACGAGATCGACGAGCTGGAAGGCAAGTCGGAAATTCTCGCGGGCAAATTGCAGGAACGTTACGGTTGGAATCGTGAGCAAGCCGAGCGCGAGGTCAAAGAGTTCCGCGCGCGGAACAACTGGAATTGAGGCTGGCTGATTCTCAGCTGATTTACCCCACAATGCCCTCCCCCGTAAGGAAACGGGGGAGGGTTTTTGCTTGTTACTTCGGCGCGTTCCATGCGCCACTCGCTGCTGCACTACGCGCATAGTCCGTAAAATCCCGCGGCGCGCGCCCGAGTGCGCGTTGCACACCGTCGGTCAAATATGCGTTGCGACCGTCGAGCACTTCCGTGAACAGATACTTGATCAGCGCGACGAGGTCTGGCGGCAGGTGCGCCTGTTCGAGCGCCACCACGTATTCGTCCATCGGCATCTGCAGGTAGCGAATCTCTCTGCCGCTCGCCTTTGCGATCTCCGCGATCGCTTCTGCGAACGTCAGCAGCCGCGGTCCCGTCAGCTCGTAGAGCTGACCGATGTGCTTGTCATCGGTGAGTGCGGCGACAGCAGCGTCAGCGATATCGTCGGCATCGACGAACGGCTCGCCGACGTTCGGCGCCGGCAAGGCCACTTCGCCGGCCAGGATCGGCTCGAGCAGATAGTTCTCGCTGAAGTTCTGGTTGAACCAGCTGCAGCGAAGAATCGTCCACTGCGCACCCGCAGCTTTGACGATCTCTTCGCAGCGCTGCGCCTCGGCCTCTCCGCGGCCTGAGAGCAACACGAGTCGACGCACGCCGCTCCGGACGGCGA